>Ga0233415_10000135_pt1 | contig 35513 bp, 30 predicted proteins | sample Na_anoxic_12_MG_FD_188631 | JGI IMG/M metagenome (GOLD analysis project Ga0233415, IMG submission 188631) | Seawater microbial communities from Saanich Inlet, British Columbia, Canada - Na_anoxic_12_MG | ecosystem: Environmental > Aquatic > Marine > Inlet | place: Canada: British Columbia...
ACTTACCCATACTTCGCAATGCATCAAGGGCAGCATTTAAAGTACCACTCGAAAGTGTTAATTTCTGAGCAAGCGCCTTATCTTTAAAATGTAACGCATTGCTATCCTGCATCATTGCAGCAATATCAGCGTCTTTTGAAAGCACAATGTCTTTGCCAACCACCTTGCCATTCGGAAGGCGCACACCATTACCCGGTGTTATAAACAGGCCGCTATCAGTTTTAACCACCATGAATTCTTTTGATTGAATCGTAGGATTATCATCCACATAGGGCCCCTGCCATTTCTCTGGACGCACTAAATTCATTGGCCCTACTTCTGAGCCAGTAAACTGTTCCACATTCAAAAAGTTAATAATGTTTTGCTGGTTATCAAAGCCGGAAATAGTGCATTGTTCATGAATAGTTTGAAAGATATCCGCAAGCCGTTTTACTTCTTGCGTAATAATGGTGCTTGAGACTACATCAGACCGATAAAAAAAGTTAACAAACGTAACTACTAACAATCCAAGAATCACACTACCCGTACCCAAACTAATGGCAATTCGCCCACGACGTTTCATACGCACCTCTTTGCTTATTTATAATCAAGCAACATTGCTTTGCGGACATCGTACATAGTTTGCTCTGCGACATGCAAGGTTTTTTGAGTGCCATCCAAAAGGATGTTCATAACGTAATTCGGATCTTTGGCAAGCTCCTGGCGACGCTCTCGAATCGGCGCAATAAATGCATCAAGCAAATCAATGAGACGGCGCTTTAACTTCACGTCGCCTAATCCACCCGCACGATACTGCTGCTTGAGATTTTCAACCTCATTCTTATCGGTATCAAACAAATCAAGATAGGTGAATACCACATTCCCTTCTACTTTGCCCGGATCCTCAACGCGCAGATGATCAGGATCGGTATACATGCTCATTACCATCTTCTTGATCTCATCGGGAGATGCACCCAATGCAATCGCATTACCAGCAGATTTACTCATCTTTGTGCCATCAGTGCCCGGAAGACGCGGCACATTAGAAATGAGTGCTTTTGCCTCTTTTAATACATCGCACTTATAAATACGATTAAAGCTCCGTACTATTTCATTGGTCTGCTCAATCATGGGAAGCTGATCTTCTCCAACTGGCACGAGCGTACCATGCACACTGGTGATATCTGCTGCTTGGCTTACTGGGTACATCAGAAATCCCGCAGGAAGACTTCGCTCAAAATTGCGATCTTTTATTTCGGTTTTTACCGTTGGATTTCGCTCTAATCGGCTCACCGTTACTAAATTCAAATAGAGCACAGTCAGCTCTGCAATTTGTGGAATCATTGATTGAATAAAAAAAGTAGTCTTTTGAGGATCAAGACCAATAGCTAAATAATCAAGCCCCACCTGCAAAACATTTTTTCTAATTTTTTCTGGATGTTCAAAGTTATCGGTTAATGCTTGCACATCAGCAATCATTACATATTGCTTATACTTATCTTGAAGCTCAAGGCGATTTGCCAGTGATCCAACATAATGTCCCAAATGAAGTGGGCCGGTTGGACGATCTCCCGTTAAAACAATTTCTTTCTGAGCCATAGTTCACCTTTACGTTCTAATATTCATTTTAAACATTCTACTACAATAGCTGAAAAAATAAGAAAAATCTCCCTTCTCATTGCGCCCAGATTGAGCATCATGTAGCATCAAATAACGTATTGATCAAAAGGAGTAGTTACTATGGCACCATTTATGAGTCACATTGCACAAACCGTTTGGACCCTTTGGATGCTCACAACCTGGGCAGACATGGCAGAAATAACAATTATTTCATCCTGCCTTTACTATGCTTCTCTTTGGCTGAAAAAAGATCGCGATAAAAATTTACTCGGCTATCTCTATGGATATCTTTTTCTCATCTTTGCAACTCACGGCTTGCAGCTTACTATCCTTTCCACGCTCCTTCTTTTATTCTCTCCTGCAATTGCAATGCTCTTTATGCTCATGCACCAAGAACTTTTACAGCAAAACTTTGTTTCATTAAAAAACGTAACGATCCCTGCGAACGCAAGCACCCCTGATTGGCTTACCACCATCATGAAAGCAACGCTCACCATGCTCGCACACAATAAAAATATGATCATACTCATTGAACACACCGATGCATTCGCGCCACACGTAACAGTTAACGATCCATTAGACGTGCCTATCACATCAGGTATTATTACCCTTCTTTTTAACTCCCTCTATAACTCTGAATATTTATGCTGGATCTCAAGTAATGGAATGATGCGTGGCATCAATGCTACGTTTAAAGCAAGTTGGCATCCTGGTGCGTATCAAACAAACAATGCATGGATAGATGATGCCGTTGCTTATACCTCAAAAACTGATGGAGTTATACTCTATGCAGATGCAGCCACCCATCAATATAGCATCGCACACAATGGCATTATTACTCATGCCTTGAGTATGGAGCAAGCGCACCAGCTAATAAAAAAATATATTAATTATCAAGTTTCTATCGCAAAAAAAGGATACAGTCATGGAGTTCCAAAGCAGGAGAGATTCTCGCAACGTTCCACTTAAAATTATATCGTTACTTCTTGGATTCACGTTTTGGTATATTTTTGGCAACTCACATATCACCACTGCTTGGATTACGATTCCGCTCTGCTTTTATAATATTCCGAAACAATCTAAAATTAAGGCACCAGAATCAGTATCGGTAAAAATAACAGGAAAACGATCTCACCTGCGCACTCTCGATACACATGAACTTGCTATTCACGTTAACAGTGAAAAACTACATAATGGGAAAAATGTACTGCAAATCACACCCGAAACAATCTTTTTACCGGAATCAATTAAACTGGTAGACTATTGCCCATCTAATCCTACCGTTGAACTCATTAAAAAATCATAGGGCATACTAGTAGCATGAGTATTCTTTTTGGCACCGATGGCATCCGAGGCACAATTGGAGTGCCTCCATTTACTACCAATAATACCGTTCGTCTTGGATCGGCAATTGGCTCCTGGATTGAATCCACGTATGGCCCACATGCACAGATAATAATCGCACATGATACTCGGCAATCGGCAGACTGGCTCACAAATGCACTTTGCGCAGGGTTGCTTCTTTCGCCAATTAAAATCCATTTAGCAGGAGTGCTTCCCACCCCTGCAATTTCACATCTACTGAAAGAAAACAGCCAATTTGATTGCGGAATTATTCTTTCTGCTTCTCATAACCCATACCAAGACAATGGCATCAAAATGGTTGATCGAACATATGGAAAAATAACGCCTGAGCAAGAAAAAGCGATTTGTGCGTATTATGAAAATGGCAGCAAGCAACCAGGCACAACATTTGGATCAGTTGTATCTTTTGAGCATGCATCAGAGCACTATAGCACCGCACTCCTCAAACAATTTAATACACTGAGCCTAAAAGGACGCACCGTAGTATTAGATTGCGCTAATGGTGCAACATCCACTGTGGCACCGCAGATGTTTTCTGCCTTAGGTGCGCAGGTAATTTCTATTCATGCTAAACCAAATGGTATCAACATTAATGAGCAATGCGGAGCACTGCATCCTCGCTATTTGCAAAAAGCTGTGATTGAACATGCTGCTGATTTTGGATGCGCATTTGATGGGGATGGAGATCGTGTAATGATAGTGAGCAAAGACGGACAAATAAAAAATGGGGATGATATGCTCGCGCTTTTAAGCGAACATCCTGCCTATACAGCACAACGTACGCTCGTTGGTACCGTAATGTCTAACCAGGGCCTGGAACAGTATCTAAAATCTCACAGCAAAAAACTAATACGCACTGACGTCGGAGATCGATGGGTAGGCGAACAACTGAAAAAAAATAATCTTCTGTTTGGTGGTGAACAATCAGGCCACGTCATACTACAAGACATCTTGCCTACGGGAGATGGAATCGCAACCGCACTCCGCATACTCGAAAGCATCACGCATAGTCACAACTGGGATATGAAAACATTTGATCGATATCCACAGAAACTCATCAATATACCGGTGGTTCACAAAAAGGATTTGAAAGAACCTCCAATTGCAGCTATCATAGCAGAATACGAAACTCAACTAGATTCCGGCCGAATACATGTACGATATTCAGGAACAGAAAATCTTTTACGAGTAATGGTAGAAGATCGTGAAGATGATGCAACACATCGTTTATGCGATCATCTTGCTAAAGCTTTAGAAAAAGAATTGCAATAAAAGGATCCCGCTATGGCGAAAAAAAACGATTTTTTTGAATCGATAGGCCGCTATTTTACCAAAGCATTTTTTAACGGGTTATTAGCCATACTTCCCTTCACGCTCACGCTTGGCCTCTTTATGGTATCTGCACGGCTTATTATTAATTGGCTGCGGCCCGTTCAAGAATTCGTTGGCCATCCTATTGAATTTCTAGCCAATATTCCTTATAAAGTATTTGCCAATCAACTTTTTCTTCTACTCTTTGGTATCGTTTTTTTTGGAATGTTTATCAGAACAGTAGTACTTCGTAATTTACTACAGCAACTGGAAACACTCTTTTTTAAAATACCCCTTATTCGCCCAGTCTATTCAGGCATCAAGCAACTGGTACACGCATTCTCAGTGCAAGATAAAATTACATTTAAAAAAGTGGTATTAGTAGAATTCCCTCGAAAAGGAATCTACAGCATTGGTTTTCTAACAAGCGAACTTCCCCATAGCCTCGCTCCAGAAAAAGGTGAAAAGTTTTTCAATATTTTCATCCCAACCACACCAAATCCAACAAGTGGTTACTTTGTTATTCTTTCTGATAGCAACTTCCAAGCAGTTAATCTGACACGGCAAGAAGCAATGGCACTCATTATCTCGGGTGGCATTATTCAGCCTGAGCGGCTGATGGAACTTCCTCCGGAAACTGACCAGTAATATCATTTATCTTATTCCTATAATCCCAAACCCTTGTCCCGAGATCATCCGGCAATGCTGCTATCTTTTCCGATAGGTGTGCAAACTGCAAAACATCCCCTCCCGGCCTGCCAGGAGTAATGTTATGCATCCATGTTGCAATATAACGAGCAGCACACTCCACCTGCTCTTCAGCATCCAAAGCATGCGCTAATTGAAGAAATAGAAACGGATCCTCATCAAGCGATTCAAAATCATACAGTGCCTGCTCAACTTCCGGCATAAAGCAATCGGGTATCTTTGCATAGTCATCAACGTAAGATCGAATAGTCTGCCACGCCATCCACCTTAAAGAAGGCATTGGTTGCTTCTCACGGGGCGTCTGTTCAGCAGCATGACAACAAAACTGCATAAATAAAAGACAATACAAGAAAACCGTTTTATACATCGCAAACTCCCTGCAAAAATAAATTTCTGCTTACGGTAAATCGTTACTAAGAAGTTTGCAAGAGCACAGTCGCATAGAAAAGATCAAGCGCATGCTCAGCACCGCCATTTTTTACATGAAAATCAATATCATACAGAAAGTGATGATACGCTTTTAAATCGTCGAGCTTGTGATTACGCCAGGTACGATTAAGAAATGAAAATGGTAAACGATAGCCAATCTTTTTGGCTTCCAACGGTTTACCCTTCTTTTGAAACGTAACGTAGTGATACGCACGCCACATTTGCTCAGACCAAAAGGTAGTCCAAAAAGGAGCCGAATAGCGATGAGAAAGCTGCTTCCATAGTCTAAAAAACGATGAAGCTTTACGATCAAATAACGCCTGGCTCAAAGAAAAAAGAGATACTTCCGGCACGATCATATCGGGCAGCCAATCAGTCACAAACTCTTGTGAACCTTTGCCCAATACCGCATCATACTTTACAAACAAATACGCCTCATCTAAAGAAAGCGCGTTTGTTTGGCGAAAGAGCTGAGATCGAAATGAAACAACTTCAGCACCCAACATCTGAGCAATCTTTGAAAACAAAGACACATCAACTGCATCCGGCAGTTCAATCGTTTCAAAAAACTCACTGCCATCAAATGAAGCGGCACTGTAAAACAAAAGAGTATGTGGACCAGTATATGCTTTAAGAAATTCTGCCCATACCTTCTGCTTACCCTTTGAAAGATCATCAAAATTCCCCAACCAATAGCAGGAAGCAGTGCCAAGAAAAGAGGTTTGCAATGCGGCCATAGCTGCCGACTGATTTTCAGCCTGCATACTTTGATACGAAAGTGGCATCCCAATTAACTCAGCATACGATTGTGCAAACGCACGGCCAAACAGCAATGGATATGCAGTCCCCTGCAAACAGACCACTGCCTTTACAACTTCGTTGTTAACTGTTTTTTGAGTAAGAAAAGATGAGAGTTTCATCATAGAGAGCTATCGGGTTGACGCCGCTGTAAACTAAACAGAGCAGTCTTTTGTGCTTTTTGTTCTTGAGCTTGTTTTGCAGTAGAAGTACTACGCGTTTCTTTTTGGAAAAACTGCGCAATATCCTGTATACCCTTTTGAGCAAGTTCACCCGCCGCTATAAGCTTTTGCCATGCGATAGGCTCTTTCTCTGCGCCACCTTGCACTTCAATCACATCGCCCGTATACGTCATAATAAAATTAATATCCGCAACGCCCGCAAAATCCTCTTGATAATCAGGATCAAGTACCAGCGAGTGATCTTCCATAACGCCTACAGAGATAGCACCAATACCATGCTTTATAATATCCTGCGTGATAATGCCATCCGCCTTCCATTGCCTTTGTGCCATAGAAAGCGCTGCAAACGCTGCAATAATTGATGCAGTCCGTGTACCACCATCCGCCTGAAGCACGTCGCAATCGATCATAATGCTACGCTCTCCCAATACAGATAAATCAACCGCTGTGCGAATTGATCTACTAATCAGACGAGAAATCTCAACTGATCTATGATGACGTTTCATTATAGATATCTCTCGCTGCGTGCGATAGGAAGTAGAAGCTGGAAGAAGTGCATACTCAGCCGTCAGCCACCCCGTGCCCTTTCCTCTCAAAAAGTGAGGAACCGTGGGCTGCAGCGTGACTGCGCAGAGTACTTTAGTTTTGCCCAGCTCTAGTAGTACAGAGCCGGGCGTATATTCATAAATATTGTGAGTTACTTTGAGTCGACGAAGTTCGTTGTATTCTCGACCATCAAACCGTTTCATCGTATATTCCAAGCGGTTATGAGTAACTTAAATACGTCTCTTATTTATCAATAATTTGGAGACTAATTCGTCCATTTGAATCGTCGTAATCCAAGACCTTCACGCGCACATCATCATCCATCTTATAATCATCCATGAATGATTGTTGCTTATCGCGTGGGATTCTAGAAATATGAACTAATCCCTGCACACCAGGAACCAACTCAACAAACAATCCAAACTCAGCTGATCGACGAACTTTACCATCGAACACATCACCTGCGGCAATCTGCCCAACAAGTGTTTTAACCCAACGAATTGCTACATCAGTTTTGGCATTCGCATCACCAAATATTTTCACTAAGCCATCTGGCTCAATGTCAATCTGAGTGCCGGTTTCAGCAATAATCTCACGAATGGTCTTACCGCCAGAACCAATAACCGCACCAATTTTTTCAGTATTAATCTTAATAGTAGTAACACGTGGCACCAATGGAGACATTTCCTCACTTGGCTTAGTCATTACTTTGCGCATTTCACCCAAAATAAAGAGTCTACCGCCACGAGCTTGTTCAAGTGCACGTTCAAAGATTTCACGAGGCAAGCCGCCTTTGTGCTTGATATCCATCTGAATAGCAGTAATACCTTCATCAGTACCTGCTACTTTGAAATCCATCAAACCAAAGTTATCTTCAAACCCTGTAATATCTGAAAGCACTTTGAATGAGCCATCATCACTCTTAATAAGCCCCATTGCATTACCAGCAACCATCTTAGAAAGAGGTACACCAGCTTGCATAAGTGCCATAGTAGCACCACACGTAGTAGCCATAGAGCTTGAACCATTTGATTCAAGAATGTCTGACACTACTCGAATGGTGTATGGAAATTCTTCTTTGCCTGGACGCACATATTTCAATGCAGACGCAGCCAAGTTTCCATGTCCAATTTCTCGTCGGCCAGGACCACGTAAAAAACGAGCCTCACCAACTGAGTATGGAGGAAAGTTATAATGAAGCATAAATGAGCCGTCGTACTCTTCATCCTTGCCAAGCAATGTTTCTGCACGCTGTGCATCATCACCACTACCAAGAGTTACAGTAACGAGTGCTTGAGTTCTTCCGCGCTGGAACATTGCAGAACCATGCGTATTCGGAAGAATACCAACCTCAACAGCAATATCACGAATCTTATCAAATGCTCGACCATCAATACGTTCATCTTTTTCAAACATATATGCAGTCAGCTTTTCTTTCAGTGCTGATTCAAACTGATATCCTGCCAATGATTGTGGAGTATCAGTCTCTTCAAGAAACGCTTTGTTTTCTTCAATGAACTGCTCACGAAATTCACTTAACGTAATATCACGCTTGATCTTATCTTCTTCGCAGATGCTCAATACACGTTCAGTTGTAAGGAACGTTGCAGCTCGAGCACGCCACTCTTCAAAGTTATATTTTGACTCAGGAACTTCTTTGGTTTTACCCAACTCTGCCTGAATAGTTTCCTGCCATGCAACAATTTTTTTAATGCTTTCATGACCATCAAACATAACATCAAGGAAATCATTTTCAGAAAGTTCATTACCTGAACCTTCTACCATGACAACACCGTCTTTAGTTCCCGCAACTACAACACGACCATCGGCACGCTGCGTATCATCATACGAAGCACCCAAGACCCACTTGCCATCAACGCGAGACATTTCAACAGAACTGACTGGCTCTAAGAAAGGAATTTGAGAAATTGAAAGTGCAATAGATGCTGCAGTAAGAGCAAACGATTGTGGAGGATGCTCTTTATCTACAGAAAACACCGTAATAATAACTTGCACTTGATCAAAGTAATTTGCAGGGAATAATGGCCGAATGGCACGATCAATTAAACGAGAAGTAAGTACTTCCCCTTCACTTGGTCGGCCTTCTCGTTTAAAGTAACCACCCGGAATTTTTCCTGCTGATGCAAATTGCTCTCTGTATTCAACTGTTAGAGGAAAGAAGCCAGGAAACTCCTTTGACGGCGCAGCGACAACTGTCGCCAACATAACTGTACCACCGCGCTGTAACCAAACAGCTCCGTCAGCTTGTTGTGCATACTTGCCAATCTGTGCTTCATATTTAAAGTCTTCTAAACGAAACGTTTTTACCATTAGAACCTACAATAAGTAATTATGTGTATATCACGCCATAGTTGGTTTATTTGCGAAGCCCAAGCTTTTCAATAAGCTTTTTGTACTGCGCTTCATCTTTTCTTATAAGATATTTCAAAAGACGTTTGCGATTACAAACCAATTTAACCAAACCTCGACGTGAACTAAAATCTTTTGCATTTATTTTACAATGATTCTCATTCAAATCATTGATACGCTGTGTTAACAATGCTATTTGCACAGCAGTTGAACCAGAATCTTGAGCTGTTTGCCCAAAATCGGTAATTATTTTTGTTTTTTCTGTTTTAGCTAGTGCCACAATCAACCTCTTTACAGTATATAATACAATCAATTCATAGTATGTTGCAACTCAATTCACTTCTCATTTCTTGGTAGGCACGAGCGGGATCGAACCGCTGACCTCTGCTACGTCAAAGCAGCGCTCTACCACTGAGCTACGCGCCTAAAGTGATACATCTTCATCGCTTTCCGGCTGAAACTCACGCTGGTGCATCTCTTCTTCTCTCGCTTGCTTTTCAAGCTCAGAGATATCATTACCAAGATATTTCTCTCTAAAAGATGGAATTCCGGTACCGGCTGGAATCAATTTACCTACGATAACATTCTCTTTCAATCCGTAGAGATGATCAACCTGCCCTGCAACCGATGCTTCCGCCAAAATACGAGTTGTTTCTTGGAATGATGCTGCCGAGATAAAGCTCTCAGTTCCCAAGGATGCTTGTGTAATACCCATGAGTACTGGTTTTGCAACCGCAACTTTCTTTCCTTCAGAACGCAAGACCGCATTAACTGCAGAAAAATGAATTCTATCTACTCGATCACCCACAAGGAAATCACTCTCGCCTGCATGTACAATACGTACTTTACGCATCATCTGACGAACAATAATTTCAATATGACGATCGTTAATCTCAACGCCTGTTAGGCGATAAATTTGCTGTATTTGATCTACTAAGTACTTTTGAACCACATCAGGACCCAAAATACGAAGCATGTCATGTAATACTGGTGCACCAATTGTTAATTGATCACCTGCACTCACATGCTCTCCATCAACCACATTCAACTGTTTACCACGTGGCACAAAATAATCATACGAATCTGCACCCGAAGTAACCGACATCTTACGCAATCCACGATGAAGACCACCGATTACAACTTCGCCATCAATATCTGCTATTATTGCAGGCTCTTTTGGCATACGTGCTTCAAAAAGCTCAGCAATTCGTGGTAAACCACCCGCGATATCTTCTGTTTTTGAAGCTTCACGAGGCATTTTCACAAGTGCATCACCAACCGCGATTTCACCATTATCTTCAATAGTTAAAATCGAGCCCGAAGGAAGGAAGTAATGAGCTAACTCATTATCTTCTTCATCAACAATGCTTACTGCTGGCTGATACTTCTCAGTTTTTGATTCAGTAACCATGCGACTTGATTGCCCGGTTGCTTCATCAGTAGTTTCTTGTATCGTAACGTTATCAACAAGATCAATATACTTAACTCGACCACTTTTCTCAGTAATCAATACTTTGTTATTAGGATCCCACTCAGCAAGCTTAGTCTTATTCTTAACCGACTGCTTATCCTTCACAAATAAAATAGTACCATATTCTAAGCTCTGAGCTTGAAGCTCTCGCCCATCCGGAGATTCAACGATCAATTGCGCCTTACGACTCAAAATAACTTCGTTACCATCACTATTAGTAACAGTACGAACTCCAGACAATTTAATGATACCGTCTTGTTTTGCAAACGCAGACGATTGCTCAGTGATACCACTCGCAATACCACCCATGTGGAAGGTTCTCATAGTCAGCTGCGTACCCGGCTCACCAATAGACTGTGCTCCGATAATACCAACGGTTGCGCCAACATCAACAAGATGACCTTTAGAAAGATCATTTCCGTAACATTCTGCACAAACGCCGCGTTTTGCTTGGCAATTTAAAACAGAACGTACCAAAATAGTAACAACTGCAGAGTTTTCTAATCGCTGTACGTTCGCACGATCGATAATGTGTCCGCGTTTGAAAAGAAGTTCTCCCGTTACAGGATCTTTCAAATCAGCAGCCAACATACGACCATACACTCTACGTGCAGCTGAATAAATAACATCACCGGCCTGTTTAAGATCAACGATTGTTACATATCCCAATGTTTTACAATCTTTCATGCTGATCACAACGTCTTGAGCAACGTCAACTAAACGACGAGTCAAATAACCAGAGTTTGCTGTTTTCAACGCGGTATCAGCTTGACCTTTACGCGCACCGTGAGTAGAAATAAAGTATTCATACACACGAAGACCTTCTTTAAAGTTAGTCTTCACGGGAGTTTCAATAATCTCACCCGTTGGCTTGGCCATCATACCACGCATACCAGCAAGCTGTTTAATCTGATCTTTCGAACCACGCGCTCCAGATTCCAACATCATGAAAACCGGATTAAATGGTTTGAAACCCTTATCTTTATTTTCAAATGCAGTTTTATCTTCTTGCTCAAGATGTTTATACATTTCTGATGCAACAGACGCTGTAGCATGGTGCCACGTGCTAATAACTTTATTAGCTCGCTCACCATTAGTAATAGCACCATCCATGTACATTTTCTCAGCTTTTTCAACTTGCTTTTCAGCTTTTCTAATCAAACTATCTTTTTCTGCTGGAATCATTAAGTTTGAAAGCGATAATGAAATACCACTCATTGTAGCGTAGTAAAAACCAAGCTTCTTAATATTATCAAGACAATGTACCGTATCTTTAGATCCAAAACGGTAATAAATCTTCTCAATAAGAAGTCGTACATCTGATTTTTTCAATACTTTATTAATCCAACTAAAGTCTGTTCCCTTTGGAAGTGCATCATATACCAATACACGCCCAACCGTTGTATCAACAATGCTCGCATCGTCTAAACGGAACTTAATGCATGTATGCAATTTCACCTTTTGAAGCTGAAACGCAAAAATCACTTCCTGAATACTAGAGAAAACAATGCCTTCACCTTCAGCTTTAGACCGAAGTTTAGTCATGTAGTGCAAGCCAAGAACCATGTCTTGGTCAGGTACAGTAACAGGACGACCGTTAGAAGGAGACAAAATGTTATTTGTAGACAAAATCAAACGGATGCTCTCATCTTGTGCGTATGCGTTTAACGGCAAATGCACAGCCATTTGGTCACCATCAAAGTCAGCATTGAATGCAGAACAAACTAGTGGGTGAATTTTAATCGCTTTACCATCTACTAAAATTGGATAAAACGCTTGAATACCGAGTCTATGCAATGTCGGTGCACGATTAAGTAACACTGGACGGCCTTTTACTACCGATTCAAGAACATCCCAAATTTCAGGCTCTAGCTCTTCTACCATTCGACGGGCAACACGCATGTTGGGAGCAATTTCCCAATCCATGAGACCTGCATATACGTATGGCTTGAAAAGCTCTAATGCCATCATCTTAGGAATACCGCACTGATCAAGATTCAACTCTGGATCAACAACAATTACCGAACGGCCGGAGTAGTCAACACGACGACCCAATAAGTTTTGACGGAATCGACCTTGTTTACCACGTAACATCTCACTGAGAGATTTTAACGGACGACGATTTGATCCTCGTACTGGCTGCCCACGGCGACCATTATCAATCAGAGCATCAACCGACTCTTGAAGCATGCGTTTTTCATTCTTGATGATAACTTCAGGAGCTTCAATATCCATTAAGCGTTGTAAACGAATATTACGATTCAATACACGTCTATATAATTCATTTAAATCTGAACTTGCAAATCGACCACCTTCAAGTGGTACCAATGGGCGAAGATCAGGCGGAAGTACCGGAAGAATGTTAAGAACCATCCATTCAGGTTTTAAATGTGCATGAACAAGGCTTGAAAGCACTTTAATTCTTCGCATTATTTTATGACGAACAGCAACAGATGCCGTTTTTTCATATGCTTGGCGAAGTTTGGCAATTTCAAGGTTCATATCGATATCGACAAGAACCTGACGCACCGCTTCTGCACCAGTCTCTGCTCCGAATTCAGTATCTTCCGGATGTCCTTCAGTGTAGTTAAGATACTCAGTAGTAGTAAGCAACGTTTTGCGAGGATATGGAGATTTTCCTTGCTTGACTACCATGTACACATCAAAATAAACAACCCGCTCAATATCTTTAACAGGCATATCCAAAATTAAACTTAAATAACTTGGAATACCTTTTAAAAACCAAATATGGCAAACGGGAGCAACCAAAGAAATGTGACCCATACGTTCACGACGTACACGAGATTGAATAACCTCAACGCCACATTTTTCACAGGTAACACCACGATGCTTCATACGCTTATATTTACCGCAATTACATTCCCAGTCTTTTACTGGACCAAAAATGCGTGCACAAAACAAGCCATCTCGCTCTGGCTTAAGCGTACGATAGTTAATAGTTTCAATTTTTTTAACTTCACCATATGAAAGCAATGCAATCTTTTCCGGAGAAGCCAAGCTCAACTTAAGAGCATTAAAACGGGTTGTACTTACGTATTCTTTAAAACGTTCCAACATACGATTACTCACCAACGTTCTCCTTGCCAACTTTCAATAGATCCACTTGTAGCCCTAAACTTTGTAGTTCTTTGATCAATACGTTGAATGATTCTGGAACGCCTGGTTCAGGCACGCCTTCCCCACGTACAATTGCTCCATATGCACGGTGTCTACCACCAACATCATCCGATTTATAAGTAAGCATTTCTTGCAACGTATATGCTGCACCATATGCTTCCAATGCCCAGACTTCCATTTCTCCAAGACGCTGACCACCTTGCTGAGCTTTACCACCCAATGGTTGTTGCGTAACAAGAGAGTATGGACCAACTGAACGAGCATGCAACTTATCATCAATCATATGGTTAAGCTTCATGATATACATTTTGCCAACAGTAACCGGCTGATCAAAACGTTCACCGGTTCTTCCATCGTACACATCAAATGCGCCCGAAGTTGGTAATTTCAAATCTTCCATTAACGGCTTAATATCTGAATCAAAGTCTGCACCATCAAAAACAGGAGTAGCAAAACGCACACCGTTTTTAGCACTTGTTTGAGCAAGCTCTAAAATACCTTCTTTGCCATGAGCTTTTTCATACTCTGCAATCAATTCTGATCCATAGCAGTATGACAAATACTTTTTGACGTCTTGATGCCCTTTGGTATCAGAAATATGTTGAAGCTTTTCGCCCATTTTAGAACCAACAAGTCCCAACATTGTTTCCAATATTTGACCAACGTTCATACGAGAAGGTACACCCAACGGATTCAATACGATATCAACCGCTGTACCATCTTCTAAGTACGGCATATCTTCACGAGGAACAATAGTAGAAACAACACCCTTGTTACCGTGACGACCAGCGATTTTATCACCAACCGAAATTGTACGCTTCATGCCGATGTAAATTTTAACAACTTTGATTACGCCTGATGGAAGAGGATCACCTTTTTTCAATAAGCTAATCTTTTCTTCTTTAAGCATTGATAAGATTCGAAGTTGATTTTCATAAGAATTTTTCGTTTTCTTAAGAGCATCAAGTGCCGGCTTATCTTTTGGTTTTAAAGTAAATATCTCATCCAGAGAAAGCTTACCGAGCTGAGCAGCTTTAAACGTTGAACCACTGAACAACCGTTTTGCAATTCCCGCAGCAGACGCTTTTCCGTCAAGATCTTTACTGATTTTTTCAACGAGCATCTTTTGCAAAAGAGCAACATGATGTTCGTGATTTTTTTCTAATTTTTCAATTTCACGAGCAGCTTCTTCTTTGTAGCGCTTATCTTTACGAACACCACTTCGTGAGAAAATTTTAACATCTACAATAGTACCTTCAATTCCTGGTGACACTCGAAGAGATGTATCTCTTACTTCACGAGATTTTTCACCAAAAATAGCACGGAGTAATTTCTCTTCAGGAGAAAATTGGATATCACCCTTAAGAGTAACTTTACCAACTAAAATATCTCCCGCTTTTACTCGAGTACCAATGCGAATGATCCCGTCATCATCTAAGCTTGAAAGAGCTGCTTCGCTTACATTTGGAATGTCGCGAGTAATCTCTTCAGGTCCAAGCTTAGTATCACGAGCTTCAACATCAAATTCTTCTATGTGAATAGAGGTTAATGTATCATCGTAAACTACGCGCTTACTCAATACGATAGCATCCTCAAAGTTGTATCCAAGCCATGGCATGAACGCAACAAGAAGATTAGAACCAAGAGCCAATTCACCTTTTTCGATAGATTGACCGTCAGTAAGCAAATCACCAACCGCAACTACGTCACCAACGCTTACAATCGGCGTATGGTGCATCCAAGTACTATAACTTGAACGTACAAATTTTTTCAAAGGATATGTATCAACACCTTTTGCAATCCATTCATCATCAGTTGAAACCTGATTACGATCTATTTGAACTACAACTTTTTCAGACGAAACATACGTTACCACACCAGCACGACGAGCTGTTAATACTGCACTTGATCCCTTAACAATCTCTTTTTCCATGCCAGTACCAACAATAGGAACCTCTGTCTTAATAAGAGGAACTGCTTGGCGCTGCATGTTAGAACCCATCAACGCACGTACCGCATCATCATGTTCTAAAAATGGAATCAATGCCGCAGATACAGAAACTAACTGTTTTGGAGAAAGGTCAATGTAGTTAATTTTATCTGAATCAACAAGCATAAAGTTACCTTCATGACGCGCAATCACATCATTAGATAAATCCTTTTTGCCCGGTTTTAGAGCATCAGCTTGAGCAATGTAATCCTGCCCCTCTTGAAACGCATCAAGGAAAACAACTGCTTCTTTAATCTTACCCTTAGTTACTGGACGGTATGCAGTCTCAATAAATCCAAGATCATTTACCATCGCATACGTAGCTAATGATGAAATCAAACCAACAGTCTGACCCTCAGGAGTTTCAATCGGACAAATTCGACCATAGTGAGACGTGTGTACGTCTCGTACTTCAAATGTTGCTCGATCTTTTAACACACCACCGGGTCCAAGAGCTGAAAGACGTCTTTTATGAGCAAGTTCAGCAAGTGGATTTGTTTGATCCATAAACTGTGAAAGTTGTCCTAATCCAAAAAACTCTCGTAATACTGCGCTCAATGGCTTTACGTTCAAGAAATCTTGAGGCATTAAGCCACTATGCGCTTCTTGCATACGGAATCGTTCACGAATAATTCGTTCGATTCGCATGAAGCCAACATACACTTGGTTCTTAAGAAGCTCCCCAACCAAACGCACTCGACGATTTCCTAGGTGATCAATATCATCCAACTCACCTTCACCTCGTTCACGTAAGTTCACAAGATAACGTAATGTTTGAACAATATCTTCTCTGGTAAGAGACAATGTCTCCTCAGAAATATCAAGTCCTAGCTTTCTATTGATACGAATTCGGCCAACACGCGTAAGATCATAGAATCTGCTATTGAAAAGCAAATTATCCAAACGCTCTTTAACCTCTTTCAACGCAGCACTATCTCCCGGCCATACTTTGGCATGAAGCTCTTTAAGAGCCTCTTCTTCGTTCGAACATTTATCTTGCGCTAACGTAAGGCCAACAGTCGGCTGGAATACGTACCCAGAAGATTGAATAAGATCAAATGATATCTTTTTAATTTTTTCTAGTTGCTCTATACGAGGCTCAGTGACCACCTCGCCCTGATCCATAATAATTTCACCAGTACCTGGATCCACCACTTCTTGACCAACAACACGATTTAAAAGAGAAGTCTTTTTAAGTAATAGCTTTTTAACGCCTAACTTCTGAAGCTTCTTAACAGCTTCTTTAGTTACACGTCTGCCAACAAACTCTTTTTCATGCTTATCAAGCATGCCTTTTTCAATACGCATACCGACAATTGAATCATTAACTGGTCTGAAAAATTGACCTTTTTCAACAACCACTGAATCAAATCTATAAAAAAGCGAAAGAATCTCGTCTCGACTGTATCCCAATGCTTGCAGAAACGTCGTTACTAAAAACTTTTTCTTCTTATCGATACGCACATAAAGAATGTCGTTGCTATCAAATTCGAAATCTATCCAAGAACCGCGCATAGGAATAATGCGTGCAAGGTAGTAAGGACGATCGCGAAAATCTTTTACTTTTTTGCTTTGCGATATAACCACACCAGGAGAACGATGTAACTGACTTACAATAACTCGATCAACACCATTCACCAAAAATGTGCCATGACTTCCAACCTTAAACCTACCACCTTCTTCGTAGATGTCGGTCATGATAGGAAGATCTGCAAAAAAGATATTTTGCTCTTTAATATCTCTTACTACTTTGTTGCCAGCCTCATCAAGATCCCAGCCTACAAGCTGTACCCTGATCTTAAGAGGCATAGAGAATGTTTTACCACTTGCACGACACTCTTCAACTGTCATATCAAGTGATAAAGCAACACGTGACAAACAATTTGTACACGCATCATACTCAGCATTTCCCTTCTTGCATGAGGGGCAAGAAAACGCATCGTCCAATCGAGAACAACCCGTTTTTTTGCATGAAGAACAACGCCATTTATAACGGTTTTCAATTCCCGTTACTTTACCACACGTACATGCCCAGTTACCAACTTCGTAACTTACATATTCGATCGATAAATCAGCATCGTGCTCAACAGGAAAAATATCCTGCAAGACCTTTTCAAATCCAGTATTTGCCCGTTCTTCAGGTAGATAGTCCAATTGTACAAAGTCATTAAACGATGCAGACTGGATTTCAATAAGATTTGGAACTGGAACAATGTCCTTAATCTTACTAAATGACTTGCGAATAGTTTCTTTAACTGTCGGCAGATGTGGCATTAAGTCGCTCCCCGTTATCCCTCATAAAAAAACCGAAGGTAATTACCTTTATAATGATAAAAAAAGTAGGGCTTTCATGTATTATGAAAGCTCTACTTTTGCTCCTACAGCTTCTAACTCTTTTTTGATTTTTTCAGCGTCTTCTTTAGAAGCAGACTCAACAATAACTGTTGGAGCTTCTTCAACTGCTTTTTTAGCATCAGTCAAGCTAAGATTTGCAACTACAGAGCGAAGCGCTTTGATGTTTTTAATCTTTTCTGAACCAGCTTCTTTCAACGTCACTTTGTACGCTGATTTTTCTTCTGCAACAGCAGCTTCTGCAACAGCAGCAGGAGCAGCAGCAGCAACTGGCATTGCAGCGCTTACACCAAATTTATCTTCTAAAGCCTTAACAAAATCAGCTAATTCGATAACTGACATTCCACCAATTTCTTCAATTAGCTTTTCGTTTTTGTTTGCCATGAAAATCTCCGATATCATTAAAAATCGTTACTGAACAACACACCAATTATTTCTTTTTTTCTGCCACTTGCTTCAATACTAAAAGAAGCTGCACTATTTGCATGTTAAGACCAAATACCAAGCGAGTTATTGGCGCTTGTAATGTTCCACACAACTGTGCACGTAATACATCTTTTGAAGGAAGAGTCGCTATGCGTATAATTCCTTGAGGGTCAAGCATCGTACCATCAAGTTTTCCAACAACAAGCTGAAGCGCTTTATTGTTTTTTGAAAACAAGCTTAATACTTTCGCAACTGCTGGTGCTTCATCTGAAGCAAAAACAACTCCGATTTGCTCTTTCAAAAATGGATTTAACGCTGAATCATCCTCCAGATCCCCTACAGCACGTTTTAACAAACGAGCTTTTGCAATCTTTAAAACGCCTCCGTCTTTTCGTAGCTGCGAACGCAAGTCTTGCATCTCAACCACTGAAAGGCCACTATAGCCCACAACGAATGCAGCGTTACTTTGCGAAAATCGCTCTTTTAAAGACTGAACTGTCGCTTCTTTTTGCTGGCGATTCATTAAATTCCCTTTACCTAACTACGAACCAATTCATCTGGGTTAACCGAAATGCCAATTCCCATAGTGGAAGACAATGACATTTTCTTCAGGTACTTTCCCTTCGCCGTTGCTGGCTTAGCCGCCTGCAACGCCTTAATAAAGGCTGCTAGATTATCTTGAAGTTTTTCAACCCCAAAAGAAACTTTGCCGAGGGAAAAGTGAACAATTCCCGCCTTATCGTTACGGAAAAATGCCTGCCCCTTTTTCAACTGAGTCACTACCCCTGTAACATCATCAGAAACAGTGCCCAATTTTTTATTTGGAAGCAGCCCACGAGGTCCAAGAATTTTAGCTACTTTACCAACAAGAGCCATCATATCTGGAGTTGCAACTGCGTGGTCAAAATCCATCCAACCACCAGTAATTTTTTCAACCAGATCTTCAGCCCCTACAAAATCAGCTCCTGCTTGTTTTGCTTGATCGGCAGCATCGCCTTTCGCAAACACAAGAACTCTCACTTTTTTACCTCGACCATGTGGTAATACCACAGAACCGCGAACAACTTGTTCGCCTTTTGAAGGATCAATTCCAAGATTGATATCTAAATCAACCGCTTCATCAAACTTAACAAAAGAAAGCTCTTTAATTTTTTCAAGCGCACCTGCAACAGAAAGCATTTGATCAGGAGCTACCTGCTCAGATGCTTTATTGTATTTTTTACCATGCTTAGACATAATTGCGGCCCCTATCAATCGATAACATCTATTCCCATGCTCCGCGCACTTCCAGCAACAATCTTCTTAGCTTGGTCGATTGTAAATGCATTAAGATCTGGAAGCTTAATTTGCGCGATTTCTTCTACGTCTTTCCAACTGATTTTCCCAACCTTCAACTCATGCGGCCGAGAAGAACCTTTAGAAACATTAGCTTTTTTTCGAATCAATTCAGATACTGGCGGAGTTTTAAGAATGAAATCAAAACTACGATCCGTATAGATAGTAATTTCAACCGGAACGGTTTGACCTCTTTTATCGCCAGTTTTTCCATTAAACTGTTTGCAAAATTCCATGATGTTGGCACCATGTTGCCCCAAAGTAGAACCTACGGGAGGGGCGGGTGTTGCACCACCACCTGGAATCTGAAGCTTAACTTTAGCTTTAACCTCTTTTGCCATGATAGTAACCTACTGTTTTATTTGATAAAATCCAAGTTCAACTGGCGTCATACGCCCAAAAATACTTACCATAATCGTCAGCTTTTCGTTTTCGTGATCAACTTTTTCAACCACACCAACAAAACCAGCAAACGGTCCTTCACTAATATCTACTTCAGTGCCTACAGAAATAAACTCTTCTCGCGTCTTGCCAACCGTTACTTCGCCCTTCATTTGAGACAAAATACGATCGATCTCCTTTTGAGATAATGGCGCCGGATCTGTTCCCCCTAGAAAACGCAAAACACGCGGAGCTGATGTTACCGCGCGAATCACACCAGGAGCAATCTCCATTTCAATTAACAAATAACCCGGAAACAGTTGCTGATCTTTAGCGTCTGCCGCCTCAAAAAATTGTCGCAACTTTGCGGAAGGTATTAAGATTTCTCCGAAATACTCTTCCAAGTCGCGCTCAACAAATCTTTTTTGTAAGTCTGCCTTAACAGCTTCTTCGTATCCAGCATACACTTGAACAACATACCATCGCTTCATGCGAGCAAATCCCTATAACTTAGTATCCGCCGTACAAGGTGAATATATATTTAGCCAATCTTGAAAGCCCTAAATCTACGAGCCCTAAATAAATTGAAAAAAAGCAAACAAGGAACAACACAACAATGGTTGATCCTACGAACTCATTAAACCTTGGCCACTCTACCTTAGAAAGCTCACTGCGAACTTCTTTTATAAATTGCACAGCATTCTTAATTGCCATGATATGCGCACCTTATTGTTCAAAACCATCACACAGTTTCGAAAGTTAATTTAACTTTCCATATGCAAGTGGCAGGCCAGGAGGGATTCGAACCCCCAACCCGCAGATTTGGAGTCTGCCGCTCTACCAATTCGAGCTACTGGCCTAAAAGCCTACTTAGTCTCTTTGTGCATATGGTGCTTTTTGCACTTTGTGCAGAATTTTTTAACATTCAACGAACCAATGCTTCTTGCTTTACCTACTTTTTGCGTGTAGTTGCGATCTTTGCACTCAACACACATCAAATGAGAAATAACTTTATTTTTTGCCATTAACTATCCTGAACTGATTTATCAGCACCTGGAGCCCGCGATCGGATTTGAACCGATGACCTCTCCCTTACCAAGGAAGTGCTCTACCGACTGAGCTACGTGGGCGCGATCATATATTTCACATCCCTACTAGATTAAAGGAAAAAACTGTAAAAGACAACTTTTTTAATGCCTCAAACAGCCGATCTATAGGAAAAAAACTGGAGCTGGCGGCCGGATTTGAACCCGCGACCTGCTGATTACAAATCAGCTGCTCTACCAACTGAGCTACGCCAGCATACATTCTTTATTAATTTGGAGCGGGAAACGGGACTCGAACCCGCAACCTACAGCTTGGAAGGCTGTCGCTCTACCAATTGAGCTATTCCCGCCTATCCATGCTCAATCCCAAACTTGAGACGCGCACAATCATACCCGATTAATCAAAGATAGTCTATACGTCTTTTAAGCGCCCATCTGCATTTTTGGTTAAATCAATGGCGCATAGACCGACACCGCACCACACTATAGCGCCTTTCTGCTACAAAACAGGTTGGTGCGATAGTAGATGGTGGCGAGAGTAGGATTCGAACCTACGAAGGCTGAGCCAACGGATTTACAGTCCGTCCCCTTTGACCGCTCGGGAATCTCGCCGACAAATATTTCAATTTCGCTGTTCAACTATAATATTGTTTTTCTGCGCCTATTTCAACTAATTTTTACAAGAAAATGCTGTTTTTTTAATACAGACTAAAGGTATCGATGCTCTTAACGGCTGAATAAGCCGATGCAAGGGGCCTAACAGCCATATCCTTCTTCTTTCAAAATATCGCACACCTCCGGCACACAGCTATTGCAACCAGTGCCAACCATAAGAACTTCAGAAAGCTCTTCAAAAGTAGTACTACCTTGCTCAATAGCTTGCCGAATCTCCGACGCCATCACGCCCATACAAGTACAAACCAAATAATCCGGCTTTTGCAAAAGAGGACTTTTCATATCTGCCATAAAACCCTCATCTTTCTCGCTTAACAGTAAGCACTCGCTTACCCAAATCATCTTGATAATCAATATTCGCATGGCATGCTTTTTGAGTAAGTAAGGGCAAAATCGCCTCAGGCCATTCAATAATAGCCATACTATTAGGCTGATATAAATACTCCTGAAAGCCTGCTCCTACAAAATCCTGTAAGGTTTTAATCCTATACAAATCAAAATGATAAAAACGCTTTCCATTACTGCCTTCATATTGATTTATATAGGTGAAAGTGGGGCTCGTTACCCGATCACTCACCCCATACTCCTTAAGCAGCTCCTTAACCAAAGTGGTTTTACCAGCACCAAGCGAACCAGTGAGCGTAAGTATAGAGCAATCATTCAGCAGATTTTTTAGCTTTTTGATAACAAGTGGGAGTTCTTGAAGAGAATATTCTATTGTTTGTTTCATAGCTTTTGTAACTTTTTTAATAACGCTCGTTCCTGTTTTGAGCTTTTTCGAACTGAAGAATGCGATTTTCCATGATGCTGCAAATCTTCAGCCTTTACTGGAATTGAGCTACTGCCTGCTTGCATTAATTCATCTAAGTCTTCAATCGACTCATCTATCTCAACGTGTACATCTTCCGCGGCTTCTGGCCCATCAGGACCCCTCAATGCTTCCTGCATGAGATAATAAAACTCTTCTGAGCCTATTGAAACAGCCTCAAATTTTTGTGCGAATCGAATCAATTCATTATCGGATGATACAAGCAATAAGTCTTTTGCGTGGTGATCTTTTATATAGTCCATTATAACAGTATCAGCTGTTTTTTTGGAACCGGAATAAATCACCTTTACCTTCGCTATCACCTCTTTAGATGGCCACGTACAAGGGCCCCCATCAAATACCAATACTATGGCATGTTTTTTACGACGATGATAGATGCTCAACATCTGAATAAATTGGCGCCGCTCTTGCTGCCCAATCTTGCGATCTGAATCCGCATGCTTTAATACATTGTAACCATCAATTACTATAATCATATCCTTATCCCAGTCATTACCTGCGTAAAGCTCAGAGTAATTGCAAAAGCCAAAAATACCAAGTACATTGGTCTGTGCATCTATAAATGGTCAGGAGAACTTCACTATGTCAAAACTTATTCAGCTTCGTCAGCGCATAAAAGCCATCGAGACAATCAAAAAAATTACTCATGCAATGCGCTTAATTGCTATGTCGGCCCATTCTCAATTAAAAAATTCTCAACCGACTATTACATCATACACACACGAGCTTGAATCTATTTTCAATCAACTCCGTATGCATGCACCCGAATGGAGCCATTCTGTGTTGCAGCCAAACACAAAAACATCGCATAAAATCGCTTTAGTACTCGTTGGATCACAAAAAGGTCTTTGCGGTAGCTTCAATAATAATCTTTTTAAAATGGCACACAAAACGATAGCCCGCCTTGAAGGGCAAGAGATCGACATCATTCCTGTTGGACAAAAAGCAATAGACTTCGCTGAGCAATTATCAGTCGGACAAATAAAACACAGCTATAAAAAATTCTCAATTCGACTCATATCTGATATTGCAGACGAAATTGCCCATTCTATATTTCATGCATCGCCAACCTATAAATCAGTCTTAATCGTAAGCAATAGATTTAAAAACTTTTTCATGCAATTTCCAAAATCAACGCAAATTATCCCCGAGCAAAACAGCCTCCCGACAGAGCGAGAGCAAGAAAGTGATCTTATTTGGGATCAAAGCGCAGAAAAAAGCCTAAATGATTTAGCCTTTTCTTATATTACAGCACGCATTCAACTGCTGCTTTTTGATTCTCTTCTTTCAGAACATGCCGCTCGATTCGTGTCTATGGATGGATCAACACGCAATGCGAACGGCATTCTTGAGTCTACAAAACTTGAATATAATAAGCTGCGCCAAGCAAAAATAACAAAAGAACTCACAGAACTAACCGGCAGCTATTAAACTATTTATTTTTGATGGTCATATTAAGAGGTGCATATTGAGCGTCTGCACTCCCTGGACCACTCCAGCAATGTCCTGGCTTTGCATCTCGTAGTTGCAATACTCGATGACACTCTATCGGACGATTACCTTGTGCATCCTCCACCCTACAAAAAATTCTATAATGATCTTCGCTTCCACCAGCCCTATCAAACTTAGCTCTTAATCCACCTGGACTAACCTTAGTCCATTTAGACAATACTTTTCCTGGCTTTGGAGTTGATCCCCAAAAACTTTTGGTAAAGCGTTGCGCACGAACTTGTACTTTCATACCTGGAAGCGGCACTAATGTAACCCCTGTACATTTACCCATTCCTGCAGACTTTAATCGTATTGATCCAAAATCAAATGACGGAATTCCTTCAGAACGTAGCTCTGGAGCAACCTCAATAGGCCTCTCAATTCTCATCTCATCTACCATAAACTCATCAGGGCGAACATCAACTGCCCCCTGAGAAGGATATGCAGCAGAACCTGAAAAAATGTTCGTATTCAACAAAAATAGACACACTAATAGCGCTACAAAAAAAACAAAAAGCTTCTTCATACAGACTCTCCTTATAAGAAAAAAGTTATACCTCTACTTTAAGAATAGTCGTCCGAACAGCTCAAAATCAAGAATTTTTTATAGAGATATTTAGCTGATCCAAAGGTTGCTGCGCAAATATTGATGAGTCTATTAGTTTTATCGAGGCTCCAATCGATGCCATTTTCTTTTCTAATTGATCATATCCGCGACGCCAATGGGAGATTCCAGTCATAGTCGTAGTCCCCTTTGCAGCTAATCCAGCAATAGCAAGTGCACATGAAGCACGAATATCAGAAGCAATTACATTTGCACCGTACAGCTCTTCAACACCAGTAACGATTGCCTTTGAACCTTCTACCGATATTTGAGCACCCATTTTTTGCAACTCTCGAATATGAACAAGCCGATTTTCAAAAACCGTCTCATCAATCACACTTCTGCCTTGCGCTAAACATTGCACTGCCATCATCGGTGCTTGCAAATCAGTAGGAAATCCTGGATACGGAGCCGTTTTAAATGATACTGCCTGTGGTGATTGGGTCGCTTTAAATTGAATACCCTTACCCCCTGGACCAGAACTCACTTGATGCCCCATTTCCTCTAGCTTCAAAAGAAATACGGCCAAATGATCCACTTTGGCATTCGTAATGGCAATAGAGCCACCCGTAATGGCAGCAGCAAGCAAAAGCGTCCCTGCTTCTAATCGATCCGGTACAAGAGCATGCTCAACAGGCTCAAGCACATCCACCCCTTCAACACATATCGTAGCGGGAACCTCTAAATCAATCTTTGCCCCCATCTTTCTAAGCACCGAAATCAAATCAAGCACTTCTGGCTCAAGAGCCGCATTCACAATACGCGTGATTCCGGAAGCACAGACAGCCGCCATCATTAAATTCTCAGTTGCCCCCACGCTTGGGTAGTCCAAAATGATATCGCGCGCCCTGAGGCGAGAAGCGTGTGTTTTTAAAAATGAACCACTTCGATCAATTTCCACACCCATTTTTTCAAAATTCTTTAAATGCAAATCTATTGGGCGACTTCCAATCACACATCCACCCGGCAATGCAATATCAGCCCGAGAAAAACGAGCCAATAGTGGACCCATCACCAAAATAGAAGCACGCATCTGTTTCATAATATCCTGCCGAACATGCCATTTGCTCACAGAACTCGTATCCACTTCAAGCTCATGCGCCAATTGATCGAATACAATCACTGCACCTAATGATTCTAGTAATTTGATCATATGAAGCACGTCACTTGATCCTGGCACATTTTTTAAACGAGATTTTCCACTCGTAAGTAAAAGAGATGCCATAATAACGAGGACTGCATTTTTTGCACCATACAAAGAAACGTCCCCAGAAAGCTCTGGGGATTGTTTAATTTCTAAATAACTGTTTCCGTTACTCATTCCATTCCAACTGCTTTTTTTAAATAGCTTACTTCTTTTTGCTGCAGCTTGCGCCATACTCCTGCCGGCAAACCACGCTTATTCATTCGCGCATATTGCACGCGATCTAATTTTTTCACTTCATAGCCCAGCGATTCAAAAAGGCGACGTACAATTCTATACTTGCCGCTATGCAAAGTAACACGCACTTGATTTTTTTTCGGCGCCAATGCGTGAGAAATTCTATCAACCGTTACTTTTCCATCACGCAGTCGAACACCCGCTAATATCTTTTTTCGAGATGCTTCATCAAACGCTTTGCTCAGAGTAACGTGATATACTTTTTGCACTAAGTGCCGAGGATGCGCAAGCCTTTGCGCGAGCTCACCATCGTTAGTAAGCAGCAAGATGCCAGTAGTATTTCTATCCAAACGCCCCACAGGATATAGCCGCTCTGTATACGAACTGCCAATAAGATCCATAACCGTATCGCGTCCTTTATCATCAGAGGTAGTGGTAATATAGCCCCGCGGCTTATTTAAAATGATATAAAGCTTTCGCTCAACTTCTACCTTTTTTCCACGAACCGTTATTGAATCATCCTCAGAAATTGGATGCCCCGGCTCTTTAACAACCACCCCATTAATTTTGACAACGCCCTGCTTGATAAGCTCAACAGCATTTCTTCGAGAACATACGCCCGCATGGGCTAAAAATTTATTTAATTGCATACTACCTACACGTAAAAATAATAGACCTTTGAATATGTAATTGTACCGTTTGTTTCGAGGTTTGCAATGTAATTTTTGGTTGCCTATTTGCAGTAATGTACTACTCTAAATTGAATCTCACACTTACTAACTCGCGGAGAATCGTAAATGTCACAAAATAAAATGAAAAAGGGCTCTTTAGAAGTTATCTGTGGCCCCATGTTTTCTGGAAAATCAGAAGAGCTCATTAGAAGGCTACGCCGCGCAGAAATTGCAAAGCAAAATGTAGCCGTTTTTAAACATGCTATTGACGATCGATACAATATTGAAAATGTAACATCGCACAACGGCACAAAACTTCCAGCTCACGCTACAGACAATGGTTCACACCTGCTCGCAAAGGTTCAAAGTGAAAATTATACCGTTGTAGGAATTGATGAAGTGCAATTTTACACTCATGATATTATCTCAACCATCTGTACTCTCGTAGAAAACGGTGCTCGTGTAATTATAGCCGGACTTGATATGGATTATCGCGGAGTCCCTTTTGGCCCAATGCCTACTCTCCTGGCAATTGCAGATTCTGTTGCAAAGCTCAAAGCCATCTGCACTGAATGTGGTGCTGATGCCCATTTCTCTCAGTTACTCGAAAACAATAAGCCAACTTCTACAAATAGTGGACCCCTTATAGTTGCAGCCGCATCAGACAAATTTACGGCACGTTGCCGCGAATGCCACCACATTGAAAAACAATCTGATAGCACTCAATCAAACCAATCTCAAACCTAATGGCTAAAGCAACTACTCGCTATACTTGCTCATCATGTAATCATATCAGTCTTAAATGGCTCGGTTGCTGCCCCGAATGTAATGAATGGAATACATTCACAGAACAGCAACAAGTAAAAACAAAATCTGCCGAACCATCCTCGATGGCATCGCCACTACAAAGTCTCGATGAAATTTCTCATGAAAGCCAAGCGCGTATTATGAGCGGTATTCACGAATGGGATCGAGTACTCGGGGGAGGCATTATGCCAAGCTCGCTATTGGTACTTACCGGAGATCCCGGCATTGGAAAATCCACCCTCCTTTTGCAAGTGTGCAATGCATTAGCGCAGCAACAACAAATCTTTTATTTTTCAACCGAAGAATCGATGCATCAAGTAAAGCAGCGAGCATTGCGTTTGAATTGCGATTCACAACAGCTAAAATTTTCAGACAATCCCGATCTTGGAGCAATCGTTGCAACTGCCGAACAGCATAAACCGGCTGCTATTATTATTGACTCCATACAAAGTTGCTTTATTCCCGGATCGCAAAGTTTACCCGGAAGCGTTGGGCAATTGCGTGAGGCTGTTTTTCAGCTCATGCGCCTTGCTAAAGAAAAAGGGATTACTGTTATTCTCACCGGACATATCACAAAAGAAGGAATTATTGCGGGACCCAAAACGTTAGAGCACATGGTGGATGGCGTATTTTATCTGCAAGGAGAAGATCAATGGAATACACGCATACTTCGTGCCGTAAAAAATAGATTCGGTACCATTAATGAAATTGGTTTTTTTGAAATGGGAGAAAATGGCCTTCAAGAAGTTGCTAACATTAATGCTCATCTTCTTGATGATATTTCTCATGAATCTGGAGCCTCTTTAATTAGCATCATGGAAGGCTCTCGCCCTCTTCTTTTGGAAGTACAAGCGCTCACTATTCAATCGAAGCTTGCAATGCCACAGCGCGTGGTATCAGGAATTGATCATAAACAAGTAATTTTAATTGCTGCTATTTTAGAAAAGTATTTACACATAAAATTGAGTGTGCACGATATTTTTTGCAAAGTAAGTGGCGGCTTTAAAATAAAAGGAAGTTCAAGCGATTTAGGTATTGCGCTTGCACTTCTTTCAAGCTACTTTCAGCAACCATTGCCGGAAAAAACAATCGCACTTGGAGAAATAAGTTTGACTGGAAATATCAAGCCTATTAACCAAATAGCCATGCTTGTAAAAGAAGCCGAAAAATTCCAAATAAAAAATCTGCTACTTGCAAAACAGCAAAAAATAGAAAATACTACGTGTAACATTAAAAAATTTCATCATGTGTATGAGCTTTTGACCCTGTTTGAACTCTCATAAGAAAGGATGAAATGCGTATTATTATTGCTCTTTTAGCCCTGTCTTTGGCAAGCATTACATATACACAAAATCAAATTTCTGATGTAGAACTCACATCTCAAACAGATCCCGTCAGTGATGCAATAAAAAAGCAAGCGACCTATAAAAACATCGCAGAGCTTGTTTCTTCGGAAACAGCAACCACTGAAGCTCTCAGAACATCAGTTGAATATGGCAGAAACGATATCGCAAGATTACTTCTAAACAACCAAGCTATCCCCGATCAAAATGTGGTATTAGAATGTGCGGAACGTTCTCGATCTTCAAAAAAGAAAAATGAGTGGTGGATCCTGTATCTTTGGACACAATCTGCACGAAAAAATGCACAGCAAGGATTTTTTGGGCGTATACTTAGTACTTTAATGCAATAATTGCGCGATTAATTAGTAACGCCAACACGCTTTAAGACTTTGTTAACAATCATAACGAGCGCACCGTCTCCCATTACATTTGCGCCAGTACCAAATGCATCAAGTAAAAAATAAATCGTCATGATTACATTTACCATTTCACCAGTGAATCCGAGCTGCGATTTTAAAATAGGTATCATTACCAAAATACCTCCTCCAGGAATTCCGGAAACGGCAAACATTGTCATACAGAAATAAAATACAAAACTTAAATACTGCATGAATCCTGGAAGTATTCCCAAAAACACCGTCATTGTTACCATTGCTAAAATCGGCGTAACAATACTATCTCCAAGCAAATGAACATTCGCCATGATCGGCATTGCAACTGATGCAAGTTCACGATTGCCAGTATTCTCTTCTGCCGCTTTTATAGACACTGGAATTGCTGCTGCGCTAGACATTGTACTAAATGCAGTAATATAACTCGGAAACGCATTCTTAATAGCCTCCCAAGCTGCCCCAATTGAAAATCCACTTGCAACAAAGTAGAGCCATGAAAGATATACTACTTGCAGGGCAATAATAAGCATGAACGCTGTTCCATATTGCTCAAGCAAACAAACAAACATTCCTTCTGCTCTAATTTTAAGTAGAAATCCTAAAATATAAAGCGGCAATAACGGAATAAAAAGGTATGAAACGCAGTATTCAATCCATTTTTTGCCAAATAAAAAAAATCGCTCAAGCCATGGCACACTCACAAATGAACAAACTATCCCTACTACTAAAGCCGCAATAAGCGCATGAATTCCATTAAATGGAAGTGGAATAGAAAATGATATAAGAGAGTGTATCGGCTCAGCTTGAACAACCAAACTCGTAAGAGCAGTATCGCATACAACCTGCGATCCAAACAACATCATAGTTACATAGCTCACTAACGCTACAAATGCGTTTGATATAAAAATACAGCTCAGCATAATTCCGAGCACCAGTGGCGCATTTTTCCGAAATGAAAGAATGCCAGTAACCACAAAGAAAAACACCATAAATGGCAGCAAGGCACCCAAAAACTCTTTAAAAATAGAACTGAATGTATAAGACCCTTGGATAAACGATGTTGGCACCATTCCACCAAACAATAATACCGCAAGAATAATAGCAGTAAGCTGCGCCGGTATTGAGAAAAATCTTTTCATAATGAACCTTTGATTTTGGTAGACTCTATGGTACTAATTGATTACATAATCATACCCTATTTAGAAAAAAATTAACATTTCAGCCAATTATACGCGACTCAAGGATTACTTAATGAAAAAAACGGCATCAACCTATCTGTTATGGATTCTGTTTATTTTTGGTGCTATTGCCTGCTCTATCGCATCATACCTCTACTTTCCCAAGGCACTTCCAATCGTAGATTTAACAATCTCAATGAATCGAACTCAGGCCATCAAATCGGCACAAAATTTAGCGCAACAATACAGTATTGGTCCAGATAATGCACACATCGCTACCTCATTTACAACCGATGAAAAAGTAAAAACATTCGTCGAACTTGAACACGGCGGGAAATCCGCATTAATCAATATGATACAAAGTAATCTTTACCAACCATATACCTGGGCTGTTAGGTTATTTAAACCACTCGAACAACGAGAAGGGTTATTCTACTTTACCTCTACCGGAATCCCTTATGGATTCAAAGAACAACTCTCTGAAACCGACGAACGAACAAATCTCTCTGAAAGTTCAGCACAAAAACTAGCAGAATCAACCGTAACGGCAACGCCTTGGAATATACCCCTCTTGCAATACAAGCTAGTAGAGTCCTCTCAAGAAACCACTCCTTTTGGACGTATTAATCGTAGTTTTATGTACGAACGCTTACATGAATCAATAACCTATCGCCTTTTAATTATCGTAAGTGGAGATCATATATCAACGATATATCAGCATGTAAAAATACCTGAGTCTTTTTTGCAAAAATACAATGAAATGCGCTCGAAAAATGAAAATATCGCCTACTTAGGCACACTTCTCATGATCCTTCTTTATGGTATTGGAGGGTGCGTTTTTGGATTGTACTATCTTACAAAAAAACGAATAGCCTTGTATAAACCTGCTTTCTTTTGGGCATTAGGAATCGCATGCGCAATCGGACTGACCGTTATCAACAAATTGCCGCTCCACTGGATGAATTATAATACCTCCCATTCAGCCGCTAATTTTTTACTGCAAATAGCTATCCTTGTTATGTACAACGTTGTATTTTTAACATTCATGTTCGCACTCATATTTATTACTGCAGAAGGACTTACCAGAGTTGCATTTCCTGAAAAAATACAATTTTGGAAATTATTTAATCCATCCGTTGCAAGTAGCTTTACTCTTCTTGGATACACCGTTGGCGGATACCTTTTCATACCATTTGCACTCAGCTATCTTTTATTATTCTATTTTTTTACAACAACCTACTGCGGCTGGTGGACACCAACATCGGCACTTTTTGATCCCGATATCTTGGCAACTTATTTTCCCTGGATTGAATCTGTTTCGCTCTCACTACAAGCAGGCTTTTTTGAAGAATGCCTATTTCGCGCAATTCCACTCGCAAGCGCTGCCCTTCTGGGCAATCGATATGGTAAAAAAAACTGGTGGATAGCAGCAGCATTTATTATACAAGCACTTATATTTGGTGCAGCGCATGCAAACTATCCCTCCTATCCCGCCTATGCACGACTCATAGAGCTCATATTAATCTCTTTCTTTTTTGGAGGTATTTATTTGCGCTTTGGGCTACTCACTTCAATTATCTCCCATTTTGGATACGACGTACTACTTTTTGCCCTTCCCATTTTTTCATCTACTGCCCCCGGAGCTTTAATAAACAAATGCATGGTCATAGGACTATCTCTAACACCCCTTTGGATCGTGCTTGCTGCCCGAATACGCAAAAAAAAATGGCTCCCTGTTTCCACATCATTCCTAAACAAATCATGGCATCCATTAGAGATCAAAAAAACTACAACAACTGCATACGAAAAACCCTCCCTATTTATAATTAAATCTCGGGTAAAATATCTGATAGTTGCCTTAGGATTTTTTGGATTTGCTGCATGGATCACCACTACTCGTTTTCAATCTGATTCTCCAACTATCTCCACTACCCGGCAAGAAGCTTTACAAAAGGCAACGGATTTTTTAAAGAAGCAAAAAGTCGAACCTAGTGAATGGACTTCACTTGCCAATCCTATAACCGAATTCTCTCAAATAGAGACGTTGAATAAGCAACATCGATTTATATGGCAAAAAGAACGAGCCCTTTATTCTTCTCTCATGGGCTCGTATCTTACTCCTCCTCATTGGATCGTACGCTTTGTAAAATTCAATGGCTCTCTCACGCAAAAAGCTGAAGAGCACTTAGTCTATCTTAATCCTGATGGATCTTTCTTACGATACGTACATAAAGTACCAGAGGAAATGGAGACCATAACTCTTTCTCGAGATGAAGCGATTTCACATGCCCTTACGGCAATTGAGTCCCAGTTCGCTCTATCTTTAGATTTTTTACAACAGGTTTCTGCACAAGCAATAAAACACCCCTTACGCACGGATTGGACTATCACATATAAAGATACCTCACCCCCTCTACCAAGCTCCGGTGAAAAACATATCACCATTCAACTTATAGGCGACCAAGTTGCCGATAGTTATCGATCAATACACGTTGATGAACAATGGAGCAGGACAGAAGACAACCAACTCATACTTGCAGCTATTATCACAAAGCTATGCCAACTATTCATATATCTTTTACTCCTCATTGGAGCATTCATCACCATTAAAAAATGGGGCGCTATTCAAATAAAAACACCATTCTTATTGCTTGTGGCGCTTCTTGCGATTTTTATTTTTGAGCTTTTTAATGCATATCCTACAAAGATTTTTATTTTTTCAACAAGCCAACCCTTCTTCGATCAGCTTTTTCGTACGTTCGGCATTACTTCAATTTTGCTTTTAGTTCGCGCTATCCTTTTGGCTCTTCTTATTAGCTTTGTCAGCGCGTTGCCACAACGCTACTACTTATCTTCCAAACAAGGCATTCCGCTTTTAGGGATAAGTATCGGTCTGTTTTTTGCAGGCTTACAATCGTTACTCACAACAGCGATACCCATAACTGCTCCCACCTGGGCAAACTATACTCCACTTAGATTTTTAAGCCCCGTTGCAGTGGCCATTAACAGTCTGCTCTTAAATTATCTCACTCTTACGGCAGTTGTATTATTTTCCCTTATCGTCATTCAATCCATTTCCTTCATTTCAGATAAAAAACGGTATGGCGCTCTTTTCTTTATACTTTTAGGCTTTTTAGAATCAGGAATAATATACGCTGACAATATTCATCTTTTTATTGTAAATGGATTTATAACTGGAGCGGCTTTTTGCTTTTTTTATTATATTCTTCTGCGCTATAACTACGCTGCAATACCGATTGCGACTGCAACCTATTTACTTGCATGGCAATTCCAAGAAGCAATTTTTAACAATTTTACGAACTCTGTAGTTATTCATTCGGTTGCAAGCTTGATCGTTGTACTTGCAGCATTGGTATGGTATAGAACATTAAACCGCCATACGGGAGAATCGTGTAATGACGCACAGTGATATTGTTAATAAACAGAAACAATTTTTCAGCTCCGGAAATACAAAAAGTATCGCCTTTCGAAAACAAAAACTACTCAACTTAAAGCAAGCAATAATCCATCAAAAACAAGCAATTCTTCTGGCTTTAAAAGCGGATCTTTCAAAACCTGAGTTTGAATCCTATATTGCAGAAACCCATTTCATACTTACCGAAATTAATTACGCATTAAAGAATCTTAGGCAATGGACGCAGCCTCAAACAATAAAAACACCACTCGCTCATTTTCCTGCATCAAGCTCCCTGGTTGCAGAACCTCGTGGAGTCATTCTAATAATGGCACCATGGAACTATCCGTTTCAACTTCTTTTTACCCCACTTATTGGCGCAATCGCAGCAGGAAATTGTGCAATTTTAAAACCATCCGAACACGCACCCGCAAGCTCTCGAGTTATTTCATCACTTATTGCAGCAACCTTTGCTCCCGAATACATCACAGTTATAGAAGGGAATGCCTCAGTCGCACAAGCACTACTTAAGGAACAATTCGATTATATCTTTTTCACCGGAAGCACTCGCGTTGGAAAATTGGTAATGCAAGCAGCGACACACCATCTCACGCCCGTTACGCTTGAACTGGGAGGAAAAAATCCTTGCATTGTAACCAATTCTGCAAACATTGATTGTGCAGCAAGACGAATTGTATGGGGAAAATTTTTTAATGCGGGGCAAAACTGTGTGTCACCCGACTACCTATTGGTATCATCAGACATAAAAAAATCTTTGATAGAAGCTTTAAAAAAATGGATTCAAATGCTTTATGGCAATAATCCAAAAAATAACCCTGATTATGCCCGCATCATTACCGCCCAACACGTAGAACGCCTTGCGTCACTTCTACATAATGGAACTATAATCGCTGGAGGAGACTTCGATGCCACCAATCGCTATTTTTCTCCCACATTATTAGATAAGGTACAACTCGACTCTCCCCTCATGACAGAAGAAATATTCGGACCCATTTTACCAATAATCGAATACTCAAATGTTTCTGATGCAATACGTTTTATCACCGAACGGCCACATCCTCTCGCACTCTATATTTTTTCTTCAAACAAATCCGAACAAACCTCTATTATTCAAAGCACTCAATCTGGAGGAGTCTGCATAAATGATACTTTGCTTCAAACCGCAAATCCTCAGCTGCCCTTTGGAGGTATTGGCGCAAGTGGATTTGGGAGCTACCACGGGAAAAAAACGTTTGAAACCTTTACCCACTACAAGGCTA
>Ga0233415_10000136_pt1 | contig 35459 bp, 39 predicted proteins | sample Na_anoxic_12_MG_FD_188631 | JGI IMG/M metagenome (GOLD analysis project Ga0233415, IMG submission 188631) | Seawater microbial communities from Saanich Inlet, British Columbia, Canada - Na_anoxic_12_MG | ecosystem: Environmental > Aquatic > Marine > Inlet | place: Canada: British Columbia...
AACTAATTGGTGCTGCATCAAACATAGTTAAGAATACAACATAATCATCTGATGTAAATGGAGAACCTGGTCCAACATAACTAACATTATCTAAAGATAAGTTAGCAAAACTCGCTGAAACAGAATTATTGGTTGGGTCAGTAACTAAACATCCATCGGCTAATGGAGTATTCAACCTAACAAAAACAGAATCATCACAAGAGACTGAATTATTTGAAGGACCTAAATCTACTTCAGCTGAAATAGAAGGATTACCATTACTAACTACAGCAAAAGGTACTAAATATAAATTAGTTGCTTCATCTAAAGTTATTTCACCCACTAAACGATAATTCTTAACAAAAATAGGGGTACCACTCTCATCTATGGTACTATTATCACTAATTTCTTGTAGTTTACAGTATGCAGATGAATTTGGATATCCAGCCACACCTGCCATATCGAATTCTAATAAATCATTATTAGATGTCGTGGTAAATAAACCAAATTTGTTGGTATTACCTTTTATTGTGTCTGATGTATCGTTTCTATTAGCTCTTTGTATGTATTGATTTAATAAGAACCAATATTGTCTTCTAGAAAATACGTTTTTAATGGTTAAATTACCAGATAATCCTTTTTCCTTTAAAAAAGTAACAAATAAACCAGCGTTACTATTTTTATCATTCAGACTAGAAAAGAAATTATCCAATGTTTTATTACCCACAGATAGTAAATTAATACCTACCGCAGAATTCAATTGTTTTAATTTATTATATAAAGCCATTTTATTTTAATTTATTTTTTACGTTAGTTGTTTTGGTTTCTAAACCATCTATTATAGCCTGCTTTTTATCAGTTTTACTTACTCTATCCATTAATATTCTGAGAGGTAACTCACCAGTCTTATTTGAAAGGATTTTTGGATTGAAGGTAATTTGTTTCTCCTGAAAGCCATTAACAAGTATTGTTGCTCTTGCTTCCGCATATTTTTGAAATTCGGTAATGCCCCTTTCTTCTAATCCTATTTTACCATCCGTTATCTCTGAAATTAAAGGAGTTAACTCCCATTTATCTGTCTTACTTTTTCTAACTTCCCATTGTACAGTTCCACGGTAAACACTGTTATTACTTATAATATTTTTGTTGTTATCAAAAATAATTCCGAAAACGGTTGGGGGTGTAACTAATTCCACTATGAATATTATTTTTTCTGGTGTTCTAGGATCTTCCCATTTAGAATTTTCACTAAATTCACCAATAGTAAATGCTCTTGTACTCCACTCTATAGATTTAGAATCTTTTATTTGATACTCCCACCCTTTTCTCTTTTCACTGAATACAAACCTCACATCTCTATTCCCAAAGGGAGTCTTTATAATACTTGTAGGTATTTCTGTTTTTGGTGATACATCGAAGTCACCATATTCAAAGGTAACATCCTCACCCTCTGTATTCACAAATTTATATACTCCAACTAATGCGTATTCTGCCATTTTATGTATTTTTTTAATTTTATTATTATCTCTTTAAATAAATATCTAGTAATTTAGTTAAAATAAAAAAGGGGGACTAATTTAGTCCCCCTTCAGTTATTATTTAAGATTTATACTATCTTAATTCTCTAACATCAAATGTACGAATACCATCAACGTTGATTGTTCCGTAGAAACGGTTATTAACCATTTTCTTAGCGTAACGAGTCATGATACCTTTAACAGGTACGAAGTTGAACGGGTTATACATTGTAGGTGTCAATTGTAATGGAACGTAAGGTGCGTAAATGTACCCAGTATCCAATAATGATTGACCTTTATGTCCAAGTAACACAGTGTTAGCTGGAGCGTATGGGTCTCTGTATACAGTATATCTACCTGATAAAGAACCTACTCTCTCAATACCCATGTTATAGTTATCTTGTTCTGGAGAAGCGTTAGATACGTGGAAGTACTCTAAGTCATCAAAAATAGCTGATACCTCAGAAGAAACCACGATAAAGTTAGCCCCACCTCTTAAAGTAGACTTATGGATTTGTGCTGAAATTTGGTTGATTGCCGTAATCAAAGTCTGGTTCCAATCTTTTTGAGTGTAAGCAGCTTGACCAGAAGGTAATCTCTTCCATCCGTCATAATCCCATCTTAATGTCCAAGCCGCACCTGTTCTTAAGTCTCTTAAGATTTCACGGTCAATTTCCGCCGCAACTTGTTCTGATAATAATGCTGTCAATTCAGCTTCAGCATCAATGTTATGGAATGCTGATACATCTTGTGCTAACTCAGGAGTCCAAGTAGCTCTTAGTTTTCTTTCTGTTACAGAAACCGTTACAGATTCTAATTCGAAAGAAACTTCTCCCATTTGAGATTCAAGTTCTAAGTTTGCGTACTGTCTGAAAGTAACCGCGAAGTTAGTTCCACCTAAGTCAGTTGAAGCAACACCAGGAACGATAGCAGTTGTTCCAGAAGCAGCTCCGATGTAACCATCTAAAGTACCACCTTCACATGTTGCACATACTGGGTGAGTTAAATCAGCTTCTAAGAAGATACATCCATCAGCGTCACAGATATCACCGTAATCAACGATACCTCTTCCGTATTTTTGAGTAACAACTCTAACTGGTACTTGGTCACCAGAAGTAAAGATAGTTTCACCATCTTTATCAACGATAGGACCATCAACAGTTACCATTAATGATGCTAAGAATTCTTCAGAATCCATTTCATTTCCGTTAGGACCAGTTAATCTACCAGCTCCAGAGTCATTGAAGTTACACATTTTAAGGATTTGAGTTCTAACCGAACCATCACCAGCAAATGCAGAAACACCATCAGTAAATTCATTACCAGCTTGACCATCAGTACATGCTGTCCAAACAACTGGAGTAGCGTCAGTTACAACAACAGTAATTTTACCTTTTGATTGGTCAAACATTCCGTCATTGTAGAATCTATCATAAAGATTCTTAGCACATTCAGAATAAGTAGTCTCATCACAACCTGCTGATACACAAGTAGTAACAACTGGTTCACCGTGTGAAGCAGTACCACCTGATGCTGGCCATCCGTTTTCAAAAATTCTGTCAGATGTTTTAGGTACGAAGTAGAACAATTTACCGATTGGTAAGTTCATAGCTTGTACAGATACGATATCGTTAGCTAATAATTTAGAAAATACTCTTCTAACGATTGGGAAAACTACAGTTTCGAAAGAACCAGAGTTCCCTGCGTCAGTTGTTTCCGTAATAAGAGATGATGCTGTGTTCTCATATAACAAAGCGATGTTTTCTCTTGTGTGACCATTAAGTCCTTCTAAGAACCCTAAGTCATTCCATTTAGAGACAGTTGCTTCACGAACAGCTTTTTGGTGCTTAAGTCCGATGTTACCAACTTCTCCTGATTTTAATAAATATCCCATTTTTTTAGGTTTTTTAATTTTTTGTTATTAGTGCTTATATTGGTAATCCCAAAGTTTCTTCATTTTTTCTAACTCTGGATTAACATACACTTGTGATTCATTAATTTCCGTTGATGAACCACTTGTTTTTGTTTCATTTAGTTTTTCCTCAACAGATTCTTTGATAGGTTCTTTTTTAGAAATCTCTTTTACTAACCCTTTATAGGTAGCTTTAGATTCCTTCAAAGTTTTAACGTCATCAAATCTCTTGATTATTTCTAATTTTTCTTCTTTTGTAGTCGTGTTCTCAGTGAACAGTCTTACTGAATAAGTTAAATTACTATTGAAAACAGCTACTTCATTAAGTTTATCTCTAAATTGTTTTAAAGCGTCAACCATTTTGTTGTAGTCTTCTTTTAATGTTTCATTTTCACTAGTGATAGAACCTACTTTATCTTTAAGATTTTTGTTTTCGTTAATTAATTTTAAGAACTTTGGTTTTTTAGATTCACCCATTTTTACACGATTACTATTGATATCAGAAGATTTTCTGTTAGGTAATTTACCTGCCTTAGAAAGTGTTCTTGGGGATTTACCCTCTTCCATGTCATCCATGTAATCACCTTCAGACATTTCATCATCCATTTCTTCTTCTTCTTCATCGTCTTCATCATCTAGTACCACTTGGTATTCGATTTCTTCTTCAGACTCATCTTCATCATCAAGTTCCATATCTTCCATGTCTCCCATTTCTGGTTCCATGTCAACCATATCTGCTTCCATGTCTTCCATTTCACTTTCTTCACCACCAAGTTCTATTCTGTACTCAGCACCAGTTTCTGTGTCTTTAATCTCAACATTACCACCATCGGTTACAACCTCTATTTCATCATCGTCACTCATTTTCTTGAATACGTTGATTACTTCAGGCATTTCCGCTGTTGTTAAGTCAATACTTTCAACATCATCCATTTCGATTTCACCATCCATGGTTTCATCATCCATTTCTAAGTCACCCATTTCTAGGTCAACTTCTTCACCAGCACCGCTGGCATCCATTTCATCAGAGTCACCTAATTCTAGATCTAACTCTAACTCATCTTTCTCTTCATCTTCATCCTCCGTTAAACCAATCGAACCTTCTAAAGATTCCTTTACCATTTCTTCAATTTCTGAACTCATTGTACGAGTCAGTATTTCTTTTGCGTTGGCTTCAAAAGCTTTCTCAATTTGAGCGCTTTCTAAAAGGGCTTCATCGATGATAGACTTTCTTTCATTTGCCATTTTTCATTTTTTTTAAAAAAATTATTATTAAAAACAGCGCAACGAGTTGCGTGTTTCTCAATAAATATGTCAAAAGTGTGGAAAAGTTTTATTTTTTTATTTCTCTTGTTAAAAAAGAGGGATATTTATTTTCTGTATGAGAAGTCTAATTAAAAAAGTACTGAGTGAAACTGGTGTACCACACACTGAAGAACCAAATTATTTGATAAGTAAATTAAAAAATAAGATTGTGGATGATTTGGGTAAGGTTTACCTAGATGTCACAGGTAACAAACTAGTACTACCACCAATAGATATTAAAATAGATGATACCATAAAAGATGGTAAGATAGCAGGATTTAACCATCCTAAAAATGGTGAGAATGGTAAAATGGGTATTAAATCTAAAGCTTTAGAGGATGTAGAATACTTAAAGTGGGTTATAACTCACGAACTTATACATGCCGCAGTTGGTGAAGACTTACCCAAATCAGAAGAACATGAGGGTTTATTTAAAAAATTAGCTGAAAAGATTAATTTACCTAAAGAATATTGGGATTAAAAAAAAAGACCCATTTCTGAGTCTTTTAATAATTTAAAGATTTTTATTTTTTATGCTGGAACAGCAACTCTAATAACATCTTCGATTGGTGATTTAACTGCCGATACAATTTCATAATCTAAAACAGTACCTTCTAAGTATTGGTGTGTTCTAGTTTCGGCTTCAGTACAACTCATAGAATCTACTAAGTACTGTGTTTTGATTTTTTTTGTTTTACCGTTTGATTCGTTAATTGTTTCAAACTCTACTTTTACTAAAAAGTAATTTGTAATTTGGTCATCCATTTTTTAAACTTTTTTAAAATTAATAATTATTAGTTCAATAATATGGAAAATAAATTTAGTTGTGAATAGTTTTAGTTAAAAAAAGTATTACCACCTGTTGCTCTAGAGAATCTACCTTTAAACATGTTATTACTTTTTATTAAACTATCACCATACTCTTTAGCTTTAGGTAAAAACCCCATCACTAGTTTTTTGAGTTCTTCTTCGTATTCAGATTTTGTGTAAGTAGAAACCATGTTAGATATTAACCTAATTCTTTTTACTAATGATTTAAGGTGTGTGATAAATTTTTTACCACCCTCAATAACATCATCCTCCGTAAAATCTTTTAAAACGTTTTCAGTGTCTTTAATCACCTCAGACGTAACCTTGTCTAAATCACCAATAATCGAATTAGATAAAGAGAACTTACTATAACCTTTTTCACTATCTAATAGTGAGTTTGCTATATCCGTTAGTAAATCCATTAAGATTTGGTAGCTACTGGTTAATATACTCATGCTAGCTCCAGCATGTTGACCCATGACACTTAAATCATCATAACCACCAGCCTCTTTGAGGAGTTCTTCTTTTATGATTTTACGAATATTCATATTACTTACCTAGACCAGATTTCTTCAATTCTGCTTTAGCCATATTAATCAAATTAGTATCTACACCTAATTCTTCAGCTAAGGCAGCTAACAACATCGCTTTTTCTTTTCTAGTATTTATTTTATTAGCGAACCTTGGGTATCTGTCCATAAAATACTTTTTCATAGCGTCTAAGAACATCTCAACATCTTTTGGGTTATCCTTCTCTTCTTCACCACCTTCTTCAGATGAGTTAGGATCCATTTCTTCTTCTCTAATAATTTTCTTGACTAATAATTCTAAGTCAGATTCGTTTAATTTTACAATTCTTTTTTTCATTTTCATTTTTTTTAATTTGCTTAAGCTGCTTGCTGCTTAAGCTGCTTGCTGCGCAACTTATATATATTAAATATTATATTAATAATAAAAGATCTAAATTAGATCAGATCTTTTTTTTTATTTTAATAAGAACTTATTTAAACTATCTAACAAATCAGAGTCATTCTCGATTACTAGTTTGGTCTTATTATCTTTTGTTGATTCCATAAAGGGTTTCAAATCTTTCTCACTCGAAGATATCCAAGAACCTGGTGTTGATGGTGAGGTAACGATGTCCCAACAAATTAACTCGAAATCGTCTTGTACAATATTTTTACCATTTTCATTTTTAAGTGAACCGACCCCCCTAGAAGAAATACCAACGGTCCAACCTTTTCTAATCATATTGAGTACCTTATCACCAACAGATGAGATAATACCCGATTTAAGGTAACCTGGTGTTGTATCTAACTCCATTTTACCCATAAGTGTTCTACCGTTCCACCAAATCTCTGAAATCATATGTGATACTCTATCAGCATCAATGATTGAAGATTCTGGGTGATTTAGTTCACCTAAAGAAGTACCCATATCGATGAATTCCTGATATCTTTTCGCCTCTCTTTTAAGTATCTCTTCTGGGTATACTCTACCATTTTTATTTTCTACACCCCATTTCTGTAACACGGCATAAATTTCTATTTTATCTGGTAAAGGTCCATCTTGACCTAAATTTATTCCTGATTTAAATTCTTTAATTAAATTGTGATTCGAACATACCCCATCTTGGCAGGTTAGTTCAGATGATACAAATCCGGAATCATATTCCACTAAATATCCATATCCTTCTTCACCTGGTTTTAATATTTTCATATTTATATTTTTTCTATAAATATGCTACTATAGTTTAAAGCAATAAAAAAGAGACCGAAGTCTCTTTTTTTTTAGTTTTTAGTTTTGAAGAATTTAAAGTCCCTATCCCTCTCAAAAAACTCAGTTATTAATCTCTCAGATATACACTTAACCTCTTCTAATAAGTTTTTAGAGGTTAATGGTAGTAGTGGTTCCTTTTTAAATAAAGTTAACTCTACCGACATATAACTCCTTTTATCTTTCCTTATTCCAGAAGAAGCCATGTTGAAATCCACTATACTTCTTTTTTTATAAAAAAAATCTTCTTTAACCACATCATATAATTGTTTTTTAATACCTTTAGCTTTTTGTTTTAATATTGATTCATAACTAGATTCTACATATTCTATGGGTTTACCCCACGCAGAAATTTGAATGTATATTGATTTTGGGTTTTTATTATCAACTGTACCCGAAACAACATTATACTCAAATGGTAGGTCTAGTTTCACTTCTTTCCCTCTTCCCATGATTGTTTTTTTTTAACTACATTGTTATTTTTTAGATAATTATACGTATTTTATTGCATAAAAAAAAGCCCCCCTAATTTTAGGGAGACTTTTTATATTTTTTTCCCTTTAATCCTTACTTACAGACTTAGAAGAACCAACTACTTTAACCACATCTAAGAACTTACCACCGAAGACGTAACCACCGAAGAGAACCATAGCATATTCTAATGCTTCAGTAATTAATCTAAACTTCTCTACATCTAAATCACTATCCTTATGCATACCCGCAACTAACAATATACCTAATGTAATGTAATAAGCTATTACGGACCAAAACAAATAAACCCTACCTTGTGAGAATTTATTATTCTCTGTTAACATGTCTTTAAAAATTTTCATAATTTTGTTTATTAATATCATAATTAAAACTTTTAAATTGTTATTATATTTTAAGGTGATTCATTAATACCCCACCTAAAGTAGATGCTTGTACCATTATATTATTTACAACATCATCATCTAGTGTAACTTTCTTTTTTGTATAATCGATACCTAAGACACCAATAAACTTATCATCTATTGTTTTTATTGCAAACAAGTAACCAGATTTACAACCAGTATCTTCAGCAACATATTTTAACCCATAAGTTAAAGCCTCAACGTCTTTATAATCTGGTATTTCAATGGTTTCACTCTTAACCAAACGATTCATGGATTTAGAAAATAAGTTAACTGGTATGTTTTGAAAATTTTGTTGAATCGATGATACACCAGTATTTACACTTTCGTACATTACAGAAAATTTAGCGATTGATTTACCAGTTGGGTAAAAATGTCCGCCATTATGGAATTGAGTTACCCAAATTCTGTCAGCTTTAACACCCTCCCTTATCTCCTCGATCTTATGTTGTACTAATTCACTGACCATTAAGGCTTCAGTAACCATGTCTGGTTTATTTCTTTTTTCTATTTTACTTTTTAATAGGAGTAATATTACTGGTCCCATTACACCAGTAATAAAAGCGATTATTACACTAGATAAGTCTTCCATTTTTCTTTAGGTTATTTAAATAATTATTCATCTTTTAGATTATTTTTTAAATCGTACAACTTCAATATATTATTATTTAAATCCCCCTCATTTTCTAACATGGAGTAAACTGTGTCTTTAGTTTCAAGTAACTTTTCTTTAATATCGATGTTGTTTTTGTGAGAATCTATTTTGGTATTTAGAATAGATATAGTCTCTTTTACTAAACTACTCACAATCTTTTTACCATCTTCTTTATTATCCTCACGTAAAACTTTTAAGATATTCTTCTCTTCTTCTGTTAGATTAGAATATTTCTCATTAAATTTATTTGTAACTATCTCTAAAAACTTTTGGGTATTCACACCCTCTTTCACATATTCATTATTATTATTCACTATTTCCTCAGATTCCTTATCCATCATCAACCAGTTGATTAATTCAGACTTACTCTCCTCTATTCTATTCAATGTCGAAGCGTTTTTTTCTGTGGATAAAACTACGTCCAAATTTTTGTGTATTTCTTTTTGATTTAGATTGGACAAATCTACACCATGGTCCTTCAATATAGACACTAACTTCTTATTCTCCAAAACCAATGGATTATTGTTAAACTCACTAAACAATGATAAAGATTCTTTTAAATAATCATTAGCCCTTATTTCACTCTTTATCGTATTGTTCTCTATGTTTTTATAAACAATAAAAGCAGTTTTTAATGTTTCACTTTCACTTATTGTTTTTATAAATTTTTTGAATAAGATCTTCCCATCTTCACTTTTACTTGAGTAAGACTCAATTAACTTCTCCGTAAATAAATCTTTTAACGTACCAAAATCCATACTAATCGTTTATTATATAAATATGTAGAATTAGGTTAATATATCTTTTTCATCGAAATTTTCTTCATTTAATAACACATCTATACCAGATGTCATCATTATAATGTCCTCGTTTTTCTTTTTACCCTCTAATAAAAGTTTATCTATAACATTTTCATCACCCTTAAAACCTTCACCGAAGTCACCACTAGTATCATCTCCACCGAAACCTCCTGTGTCACCACCGAAACCTCCTGTGTCACCACCGAAACCTCCTGTGTCACCACCGAAACCTCCTGTGTCACCACTAGTATCATCTCCACCGAAACCTCCTGTATCTTCAGAATCGTTAGTATCATCACCCATTTTCTGACTCATTATATCCCCATATAATTTATCTACCTTGTCGAAGTAACCAGTTTTAGTTATAACTTCGGAAGTTTTTTCTAACTCAGCAGACGCTGCTTTCTCTAGTCTTTGTTGTTCTAAGTCTAATTTAATCTCATCTTCAGACCAATTAAATATGTTCTTCTTAGCCCATGTATGTGAGGTTGGTGCTATCCCATCAGTTGCCGCAACTAAATCCTTATAAAGTAATACCTTTTCTTTCCACTGTTCAACCTTCAACATCTCACCTTGAGTTGATGGGTTGTTGAGGGATAATTTAAAATTACTAAGTTCTTCATGAAAACCTAACATATATAAGTGTACAATAGCTATTTTATTTAATTCTTGTATCATAGCTTGTTGTATTCTATTGATAGTCCTAGCAAACCTAATATCCATCAACGCTAAATTCTTACCTTCTCCAGTGGGTTCCTCAAAACCTAGAAAAGTTTTAGGTACTCTAAGTGCTGTAACCATTTTTCTTTGAATAAATTGTATATCAGCTATTTGATCCAAATTAGTAGCCCCAGGTAAAGTTTCTATTGGACTTGGTGAGTTAGGGTCTCTGACTGGAACAAAGTAATCTTGGTCTACAGCCAAGGTGTTATATCTAACATCTAACTGACCAGTGTTGTTATCAGCTGTTTGTGTCCTTTTAAATTTATTAGCCACTTTCTGTACATAAGATTCTACATCCTCATCATCTATGTTACCAACATAAACCTTAAAAACCCTCCTTTCTGGTGCTCTCGTCACACGATACACCAACATAGCATCCTCAGCTAAAAGTAACTGTCTCCAAGTTCTTCTAACTTTATCTAATACAGAAGTACCATATGGTAATTTTCTATCATCACCTAATAATCTAAAGTGAGCTACTTCCCACGCATTAAAACTAAGGTTTTTAGATTTCCACTCAAATTTAACTTCTTTTTTTGAATCTTCGTTGGTTGTGGAGTTTGTTTCATTATAATCAAAGTTATTGGAATCACTCCTACTTATCTCTATGTTGGTTAGTTGTGTTGCTCCTATAACACCATATTTATAATTTAATTTTAAGTGTACAAAGTTGTCACCATATTTACAGGTGTTCCTAGTCCACATAGGTAGATTAGAATGGATATCTAAAACATTAAAGAACAAATCCTCTAAAACTTTTTTAATTCTAGAAGAATCTGAATAAATAGACATTATTTGTCCTTGTTCATTTAAAGTACAACTTTCTTCCGCCATAGTTTCAAGAGCTACAGCTATTTCTGGTGTAAACTCCATAGCTTCATAATCCATATAAGAAGCTAACCTAGTAGTTTCATAGTAAGTAGCCTTTTGATACATGTCATTCTCAATTTTCTGCCATTGAGAATCTAAGTATTTCTGTTGTTGTAACTGTAATTTTGTTTTTTCAAAGTCCTCCTTAGACTTACTAACGATTAGGTCCTTGTCACCCAAACTATATTTTGGATTTAAGTTTGTATCACTCCTCATCGTTCCACCACCTTGTCCGAAAACGGTGAATAACTTTTGGTATATTGTTAGATTATCTTTCTTATCTGCCATTATAATGGTATTTTAACATTTTATTTATCACATATAAATATGCCATTCAAATATAAACACATCTTAAAATAATGTGAATAGTACTCTAATCGACATAATCACAATCAACATAAGCCAATCTATTACCATTGGATGTGTCTATCTCAAAAACATAACTAACAATATTATCATATGGGCCATAACAATTACTAAACTCAGATTTTTTAGTACTATTATTACCATTAGTTGGGTTTTCTCTCGGTGGAACTTTCCAAGTGTACCTTATCGTTCCAGCACCAGGTCTGTTATTGGGTCTACCCTGAAATGGGTTATTAGAGGAATACTGTCTACTCATTTTCTATTTTTTTTAAATCCTGCCATACCATTAAATAACCACATATGTTCTTGTGTTTCTTTTATGGTTTGTTTATCTTTTTTTCTACCCTTATTATCGGTATAAAAACCAGTATTAATAACATCACTTAAACTACTCTCATCCTCAACATTGGTTACTTCCACAGACCAACTATTAATCATAGCTTTAGCTTGACCCTTAGATTTTTCCAAATCTTTAAAAGATGTGGCCGCAACAAAACAACACATAGCTATTGACATTAATAAATCGTCATGATAACCTTTCATATGGTCAGCTCTACCACCAATAAAAACAAATGTTTCTATTTCCATTAAAGCTCTTTTAGAACGAATCTTAAATGAATCCATCCTAATAGCTTCTTCTAACTTAGATACAATAGTGTTTCTATTTTTTTGAAAATTTAAACCAGGTAATTTACCCCTATCCATGTGTTTTTGTAGAGCCTTATTGTTTTCAACAGAGTCTATACCAACTGTGATATCATAGTAGAGATTTTTCTTTGGGTAACCCAATTCTATTAATTTTAAAACAACAGAAGCTCCCCAACCACCAGTAATGTCTACCACAATAAATGCGTTATATGATTCACCATAGTATTTACATATCTCACCTAAAACATCTGGAGCTACCTTACCATGATACTCAGCGACTTGGTTACCAGTGGTAAAATCCCAAATCACAAGACCAGCAAAATCGTCAGACGAACCAGAGGAAGGGTCAGCAGATAATATGTATTGGTGACCTTCTATAGGGTCTTCCCAAATCCACATATTACCATCAATCCATTCTTTCCTAATAGGATCTTTAACATTATCACGTTCTTGTCTATTTTTGTATTTATCATCTATTACATTATCACCAGAACCTACAAAAGAACATAGTAATTCTTGAGCAATAGACCTAGTATTATGATTAAGTTGTGCACACATACCGTCAAACCAACCAGAAGTTGGTTGGTACCCCTTCTCAATCATATCAGGCCATGTTTCTTCAGGTACAGTAGATTTTTCTCCTGTGTAATGGTTAATATCACCACTAGCTGGGTCAAAAATAGATTCTATTACATCACCTGTTTTCTCATCAAATAAATTCCATGTCATCCCATGTGGGAATTGTTCGTTTTTATTTCTACCATTGTATCTAGGGTCTTCATACCATTTCATTGAAACAATATTAAAATTATTGAAACCTCTTTCAGCGTTAATATAAGCTTTATGGTACAATGGATCATGCCCATTAGGTGTTGAAATAAGTATTGACCTACCACCTGTTGATAACGAAGGTTGAGCAGCTGTATAGAATTCTTCACCCTTATTACCTTCAATAAAGGCTGCTTCATCTACAACAATACAAGAAGGTGTATACCCTCTAAGAGCATCTTTTGAAGATGCTACCGCCTTCACCTCTGAACCATTCCACAACTTATAGTGTGAACTAGAATTTTTCTCTGGGTCAAACCAAGTCTCAGAACCAGCAGGTCTATAAACGTCCATCCAACTAGGTAATTGGGTGGTGAAGTCTCTAATTTTTTTTAAAAACTCCTTAGCCGTCTCTTGTTTATTAGCTGCAACTAATATTTTTTCTGTACTTTTACTAGAAGCCAAAGCAGTTAGTATAGCTAAATAAGCTGCCGTTGTTGTGGATATACCAGCCTGCCTAGGTTTCATTACTATATTGTGATCATTAATACGGTAAGCATCTACCAATTCCTTTTGTCTTGGGAATAATTTGAATGGTACAAAACCCCCTTGCGTTCTATCTTCTGTTTCTAAGTAAGATTCTATAGCGTAAATAGGGTCTTTAAGAGATTTACCAATCTCATATAACATTTGTGTTTTTGTTAAACTCATAACTATAAATATCAATCAAACCCAAATGGCCAATTATTCATAATCATTTCGTGATATTCATTTTTGGGGGAATACGGTTCTTTATTGATGAAGTATTGATTCACACCGTCTTTCGATTTAATCTCAAAAAGTATAATATCCTCGTCAACAGATAAGACATATTTTTTTTCATTGGTTTGAGATAGTATGTATATATTTTTCTCCATACTCATAAATATATTAATACAAACAAAAAACCCACCATAGTAGCGAACTTTAGTGGGTTTCGTAGTCCGTAGACTATAACAGTCCTAATCTGTTATTTCTTATTTAATATCGACCCTAATTGTCTCACTAAATCCATATCACCAGTGTCTAAAGCTAAATCTATTTCACGTTCTAAATCTCTTTTAGACATAGACTCATAATTAGGTTCATCACTTTCTTCTTCACCATCATTAGTCATAATATCGTCTATATTAACTTCTGAAGAATCTTCACTTGGTGGTACTAGTGTATCACCATCTTCTTCACCATCCTCTTCCTCATAACCACCAAGGACCTCATCTGAAGATTCTTGTCTTAACTCTTCCAAAGCTTCGTCAGCTAATCTCCTAACTTTATTCTGTGCATCTCCACTTCCAGATATCAAACCTTCTATGGTTGAGTTAAACTCATCATCACCCAAACCTTGTAACATATTCCAAGTTAACGAAAGAACCTCTTGGTTATCTACTGGTATTTGTTGTACAAACTTCTCCCATATTTTAGCACCTAACCTAATATCATTAGTTTCTGATTCTAAATTATCTGTTTTATCTAAGACATACTTTCTTTCTTCTGAATTTTCTGGTAAACCCCATAAAGACATTAATTCTAATACACCCTTACTTAATTCATGTAACAGAAATGGGAATACCATTCCTTGTGCTATTATTTTAGGTTTCTGTGGGTTAGATAAATCTAATTTAACGTTACCAGCGTGAATACCACTCTCACCTTCAGATTTTATAGATTGATTATCCAATAAAAAGTAGTTTGCGTCATTCGCTGCCATAACATTAGAATAGTGATTACCTAATTGTGGGTTTTCTTGTCTGAGAGTATCATCCATGTGATGTAAGTTCTGAGACTTTCTAGCTGCTCCATGAATCATCGCGTTAGTTAATCTACGTCTCTTCACTTTTGGTTTTAACTCTTCAGAAGTTTTATCTTGTGGTGGAGGTGTATTACCCTTCCCCATCTTTAAGTTTTGTCTATTAATTTTACCAAGTTTAACACCTACTTGATTAGACATCTGTTCCATTTGTTCTGGTGACGCATCAGCACCAAGTATCAGTTGTGGTGGTAAACCAACTATTTTAGCATCAAACTCAACGGCGTCAACAGGGATGTTAAATTCTTTTCTAATCATATCAACAGCTTTCCTTTCTAAATTTCCAATACCTAAACGATACTCTTCTTTAGCTGACTCAACCAATGAACTCATCAGTAATGTTTGAACGTCCATTAAACTAACGTTTGTTTTACCAGTTTTTCTCCTTATAGAATCAGCAATATCACCAAAAGACTCTTGTGCTAATTGGTTTGTCATTTCTCTACTTAAAATATCTCTATAGTCGTTGTCACCACTTTCGAAACTATTTCTTACACTATCTTCCATATTTGCTTCAGTAATTATTTGATTTCTTAAATCAGATTTTTTAATAATACGTTTATCTTCAGCAATAATACTCATAATTTCTGATTCAGACAAATTTATCTCCATTTTTTCGGTAGATTCTGAAGTTTCCCCCTTATCTATTGTAGCTGTTTGGTTATCTTTAGATACCCTTAACTTATTAGTGTCTTTTGGTTCCATCTTTTCTATTTTATCTTTATACTTTTCAAAATCACTTGGGTTGTTAAATTCTCCCTCATCATTAACACCTATATCATATTTTTCAGCTGGTACATCTCTAGTCACATCCTCAACCTCAGCTAGTTCTTCATCATTTAAAAGATAAGGTTCTTGTTTTTTACCCTCTAATTTATACGTACCCAAATCCCTCTCAATCCCAGAATCAGTAACTTTCATTTTTGAAAGTAAAATATCTTGTTGGTGTTTATTAAATTTAGATGGGTCTTTATCGAATTCTCCATAAACTAAATCATCTAATTTTTTAAGTTCTCTCATTACTTTTTTTAACATACCCCTTTTTTCGTATCTTGGGTGTTCGTCTAACTGATTTTGAACGAAGGACTTTAGATTATTCATTTCTTTTTTATACCCTTCTTCATCACCACTTTTCTTTAGTTTATATAAATTGGGTATTTTTCTAACACTGTAACCTATACTTTTAGCCATAATAGCTAAGTCATGTAGTTTATCTCTTAATTTATCCCACATTACACCTTCTGTTAGATTTTTTTTTGTTTTCATAATCCTATTACTTTATTCTCTTTGTATTTTAATATGAGGTCATATTCATAAAGTTGGTCATCCACAGACTCCTTGGTGTCACCAAATTTAAAAACCCTACGTTTCTCAACCAACTCCTCATCCTCCTCTAGTTTCTCCCAACCCAATGCAATAATACCCTCTACAGCATTATAAATATCACGAACTCCGTCTTCCTGTACTAATTCCATGTTGAAAAGATTTGTTTTGAGTGTCCCAACAGATTTAATAATATTTTCATCAGGTGATAACTCCCTAGTTTCGGTCATGACAGAAGATTCATACCAACTATCATCCCACTCCCAATCTATTGAATCTGAAAAGAGGAACTCAAAAATGTGTTCCCCTTTAAATGTTGTCCCTATTCTGTTAATATAAATTAAATACATTATTCAAACTCTACTTCATCTTCAGCTTTTGGACCTGGTTCCTCACCTGGTGTAATTGATGGTGGTGGTGTAAATGGTCTTCTTGAAGGTCTCTCACTTGGAGACTTTCTTTCTGGTTTACCAGGTTTTGTATCTGGTTGACTTGGTCTTTTATCTGGAGTTCTTTGTGGTGCTGGACTCATTTCTATATCTTCTACCATATCTATCTCTAATTCTTGTTTTTCTTTTTTAGTTAAATCTTCTCCAAAAATTTCGATAAAATCTTCGACACTGTCAACAGGTTCACCTGAAAAGTTATTACCTTTCATTTCACCAACTTCAATATCACCTACAGAGTTAATTCTAGAAACAAGAACTTTTTTACCATCACCATTAATGATATCTAAATAAATTACACTTTCTTCTGGGTCTTCAGATGTTGCCTTTTTTCTTAATTCAACACCCATCCCATATCTTTTAACAACAGTTTCAACGTCCTCATAAGCTTTTTCTTGTTCGTAAGTTTCCATTTGGTCGTTTAAGTGGTCTTCAGTCATATAATCACCTTCTTCCATAAACTCAGTGTCATAAGGTAATTTATGTTTTGACCATTTTTCAACAGGGTCCAAGTCATAACCTGGTGCTGATTGTTTGTGGTAATGTTTTGATATATCTTTTTCAGCTTGTTTATAAGCCGTTTTATATGGTGACCTACTATACTTTTTAGCCACACTAATTTTAGGACCGTAAAGGGCTTCCATTTCTTCTGGACCCATTTCGTCTTCCTCAATATCCAATAATAATTTATCTTCAACATTCTTATCTTCAGGTTTAGCAACTTTATCATCTTCGTCACCACCTAATTCAGTATCTTCTTCTTTATCTTCTGATTCATAAGCTCTGGTTAACCCACCGTTGTATCTATTGGCTCCACTAACATCTATATTAGTATCCTCATCCATGTAAGAATCATAATCATCATACTCACTATCTGATTCAGTTGGTTCCCAATTATATTGACTCATACCATCAAATTCGTCATCCATGTAGTTGTCATAACTTTCTTCCATTTCCATTTCTTCAGATGGAACTTCTTCTTCTTCAGAATTATCACCGTTGTCCTCAGAAGTTTTAACAGTTTTGATAATATCTTTTTTGTCTTCTGAATCCATAGTATCTAAATCTAAAGCTGACAATACAGATTTAGCAACCCACTTCTGCATATCAGATGAAATATCCTCAATATCTCTAAGTTGTTGACCTAATTTACCAGTTGTACTTTGTATGTCTCTTATCTCATCTTCAGTATCATCAAATTCCTCGCCCTCTTCAAAATCAAAAGATTCTTCTTCAGATGGTTCTTCTTCAGATTCAAAATCAAAAGATTCTTCTTCAGATGGTTCTTCTTCAGATTCAAAATCAAAAGATTCTTCTTCAGATGGTTCTTCTTCAGATTCAAAATCAAAAGATTCTTCACCACCTTCAGTTTCCCCTTCTTCAGATTCAAAATCGAAAGATTCTTCCTCAGTATTTTCGACATCATCACCGAAATCAAACTCATCCTCAGCTTTGGGTTCTTCTATTTTAGGTTCTTGTTTTTTAGATTTCTTTTTATCTAATTTTAGAACATATTTTTTTTCGTTTAAAGAATCAGATTCTAAAATGTTAACATTACTAACATCGAAATGATTATTAATTTCTTCAAACATTAAATTTAGATGTTTTGCCGCTTCACTAAAAGACTTAAAATTGTTTTTAGCTTTATTAGCAACACCACCTATATAATCAAAATCAGATTCTTTTAAATCTTTAGTGGTTTTTGTTTCTTTGATGTAATATTTTTTATTTTCTCTAATGATAGCGTAAGTATTACCATTAACCGATTCTTTAATCAAATCAAAAGAGGATAAAACATCACTTTCTTTTGTTGGATTAATATTAGATAAATCTAACATCTTATTTAAAGTACTTTTTTTCATTTTCATATATTTTTATGTTAACCTTTTATGTTGTTAAAACCATCGGTAGTAACACCACCTTGTCCTGGAGGTCCTGGTCTGAAAAACTCAGGTTTAGGGTTACCCAACAACATTAATTGAGCGTTAGCTGGTGTACCACTAGGATCTATTGTTAGTGGTATGACTTGACCATCCCAATTATTGGGTGGGGAGAAGGTTGTCCCATTAATTGTAAACGGTGAACCCGCTGAATTTTCTATAATTATAAAAGCGGTATAAGTATATGCTGAATAAACAGCTTCAGTACTTAAATGCATAACTGAATGTAGTGTCATAATTTTGTCTTTTTATATAAATATGTTTATTATTGTTTAAATTTATGTGTTAGGTTCGAATTTATTAAGTTCTTCATTGTATACGTAAGAATTGGAAGGTATAACACCTGACTTCAAATGATGATAACACTCACCCAAAAGGTTTGAGACAGCTGAACTACTAAAATTATTAAGTGGGTATAAAATATGGAATTCATCAATTATTTCATAATCATCCCCAACCCAGATACTACCATCATCTTTTTTTTCTGTTTCAAAAAAATCTTGTCTTAGAATAGTGGGGGTACGGCTACCATCCTGATCATTAAACACCACAAAATCAACTCTTTCCCATGAATCAGTTTCTTTAACGTCCTTTACCCAATCAAAATCTTTTGTTTCGTCAAGAAAGGAAGATGGTAATAAATGTTTTTTAAATTTATCGACTTTAGATAACATTAAATATAAGATACCACCTGGTAATATAGAAGCTACAGTAAACCCAACCAACTTAAGTATATCTTTGAGTTGTTCGGTTACCTTGTCTTTTTCTTCTTTAGATAAGTTTTCACCACTTTTTATTGAGTTTACTAAAATTTTATAAGCTTCTTTAGTTTCACCACCTTCTTGTTTTACTTTAGAAAGAAAATTATTGAATTTTTTTTTTAATTCACCCTTACTCATATTTTTTTTACTAAATAATTCTAATAATTTACCCTTTTTGATTCTGTGTTCAACATAAGCTGTTGAAAAATCAGTTAGACGTTGATTTAATGTACTAGAAACTAACTTTGGGTATTCATTCTCCAGCCAGTTAATTAAATCTTCCTTATAACCAAAATTTGGTATCTCCAATATTTCTAAGTTATCGTAGTCACCCATATCTCCCGAATAATCAATGGGTAATTCATTAGAAATACCCTCCCAATAAGGGGTTGCGTAAAAAACAAAATCAGCTATGGTAGGTGATGACCAAAGAATCGATCCACTATGACCGTCCATTGAATATTTCCAATCACCATATTTTAATTCTCTTGGGATCGAATTAAAATAATCCATAACAATGTCAAAATGAGCCTGATACTTAGTTATAGGATATTTTTTTATAGGTGTTTTAGGTGTAATATCCCTTATCCAACTCAAAGAATCGTCTAACATTGACTCTATCAAGGTATTTAATTTAGTCGATTCTAGTGTTACTGAATTATCATAGGCCACAGTTTTAATATCATACAACCTATCTAACATACCATTACGTCTTAAAACTTTAAAAACAATATTTTCAACAGAAAACTCACCACCAGTCTCTAGACCAGACTGACGCATTTTTTTTATTTTTTCAGTTAATTTATCAACACGTTTAATTGTGACCTCATTATCTACCTCATCCATTTCATCATAAATCTCTTCCACCCTATCCATTAAACGGTTAGATTTTTCTTTCACAGATTTGTCATTAAATGATATTTTTTGTTTTTTGGGTTTAGTCACCCACTCATCTTTTAATATGGAATAAACACCAGTAGAGTGATGTGGTTCGTTTATATCTTGTACATACAATTCCACATCATAACCATAAATGGTAACGTCATGTTCTTTATTCCAATTAGAACTTTTAGATTTAAGAAAGTCCTGTACCAACTCCTCATCTACTGGAATATCATCATAATCCACCACAATATGTAAATCAACATCAGAGTACTTAGACCAATTATAATTAGCCAAAGAACCAGTCATGGTTACGTCCTCAATATCAACTTTAGGTAATTCCAAAGACTCAAAATAATCGTCAGCAATCTTTAACAAAGTTTTTCTAACGTCAGATTTCATTTTTTGATCTTCATCCCATATTTTAGGATTAAGTTCATCCTGCACTTTAAAACCAGATAAATCTATAGATCTATCAGATTTTTCAATTTCTTTCTCATTTACCACCATATTCATAAATATCACAATATTTATTAAATGTAATGAGAAATACTATTAAGAAAATATTAAAAGAAAATGATTTTGATTGGACTAAAGATGTTGAACCTATTAGTGTAGAACAAATAGAGGATAAGATTGATGTTATAACTGACTATGGGGCCAGCAATTGGTTTTTAAATCATATCGCCACAAAAGTACATGGATTAGGTTTATTAAATAAAGAACTGAACCTATTGACCGATATAATAAAACAAGTGGCAGAAACCTCACAAGAAAACGGTAAACAATTGGGTTGGGAAGAAGGTCATAGAGAAGGTCATAGAGAGGGTTTTACAGAAGGAGAGAAAGATTGTGAAGATAACATCAATCATCTTCTACAAAACGCTCAGGATGAAGGTTACGATGAAGGTTACGCTGATGGACTTAAACAAGGAGAAGAAGAAGGTAAAGACCAAGCCGAAAAAGAATTTAATGAAATAAAGGAAATTGTATATAATAAAGGTTTCGAAGAGGGAAGAATGTATGAGGCTGGTTTAGATTCCGAAGAATATGAAAGAAGACAAAGTGGGTTAGACTTTGAATATTAAAATTAATTAAAAATGAAAAAAATTATAAGATTAACTGAATCACAAATGAGTAAACTAACTGAGGTTAGGATAAATGAAGTAACCGCGGCTGAAGTAGCTAAAGTATTAGAAGCAATACCTTGTACAGGTCAAAGTGTTAAGTCTTTAATAAGTAAACGTTTAAATGAATATGGTTTCAAAGATGTTACAGTTAAGTTTTTAAATTATGGTGAAAATAATAAGTTGTTGAATTATATAGCTTACACTGAAGGACCTATTTTTATTATAGAATCTATTAGTAATTCTAAAGTATCACCACCTTGTATGGAAGTTCTTAGTGTTATACCTTATCTCAGAACTTAAACACCTTTACGTTCATTTATTTGACTCTTTAGGTTTAATAGACCCTCCTCAGTGAGAGAAATTAATTTAGTACACTCATACTTATTCATAGTTTTATTGAAAACCGAACCTTGACTCTCAGACACCTCAAATCTAATATAATCCCTATCCAACACTTCTTTATAAACATACCTAGTACCAGCTTTGAAGGTTATTTTTAAGGTTTTTTTAGATTTATCATATTCAGAATGTAATATATTACTAGAATCTATTAAACACTCTATAACACCATCTTCCTTTTTCTCTCTTTTTACTACTGCCATATTTTATAAGATTTAATTGTTTTTAGGTTAAAAACTTGTCCAGTTATACCACCCTCTTCTTTAGTTTCTATAATCATGTTATCACTTTTAAAAAAATAAAATGAGTTTTGGAAATCTACCCTATAAGTACCACTATCGAAACCATCATCATCATAAGGGTTGTTTTTTATTATTAAACTAATATTAAAAAGTTCTTTATATTGAATATTTGTCATTTATTTATTGATTTATCACCAAGATTATGTTATAATTAACAATAACAAATATAATAATAATAAATAAAAAAACAAATCGCTTGTTAATTTTAAATATTTAACTTATTATTGTAGTAATGAAGAACATGAACAAAGAAATAAAAGACATAATCAAGAGGTCTTACACAGAATCACTTAATTCTGGTTCTAACACAATTGAACCTGTTCACATATTAATAGCCCTTATAAGTGATAATGATAACATAGTAATAGAAACCCTACAATCAATGGGTTATGATGTAGAGGATTTAATTTCTAGGTTAGAGGGATATTTAAGATTAAAAGTAAAAAACCCTAACTTAAAGAAAAAATTACTATATTTGAACAATGAATCCAATTCGGTAATTAATAGTTGTGAATTGGAGTCAGATAAACTTGGTGATTCCTACGTTGGTGTAGAACATTTAATGTTATCTATTTTAAAGTTCAAAGAGTTGGGGTGTACTAAAGTTTTAACGAATAGGGATATAACATATAAAACATTTAAAGAAAAATTAAAACAAATAAAAAAAGAAGTAAATATGAGTGGAATAGCGGACGATTTTAATGAAGGAAAAGGTAGTTATTATAAAAAATCCAAAGGTGAAAAAACAGACACACCTATCTTAGATAATTTTGGTAGAGATATAACTAAATTAGCTGAACAAGGTAAAATAGACCCTATTATAGGTCGTAATGACGAAATAGAGAGAGTTACACAAGTTTTGTCCAGAAGAAAGAAAAACAACCCACTATTAATTGGTGAACCAGGTGTAGGTAAAACCGCCATTGTTGAGGGGTTGGCTCTAAAAATTATTGAAAAGAAGTGTCCTAGGGTACTTTTTGACAAAAGAGTTGTTTCACTAGATTTAGCTCTACTAGTTGCTGGTACAAAATATAGGGGTCAGTTTGAAGAGAGACTTAAAGGTATTATGGATGAGTTAGAAAAAACTTTTGATGTTATATTGTTTATTGATGAAATACATACAATGGTTGGAGCTGGTAATTCGTCTGGTTCTTTAGACGCTTCTAACATACTTAAACCAGCTTTAGCTAGGGGTGAGATACAATGTATCGGAGCAACCACTTTAGATGAGTTCAGAGAAAACTTTGAAAAAGACGGAGCTCTAACGAGAAGATTTCAAACCGTGTTAATAGAACCACCTTCTAATGAAGACACTTTAACAATACTTAATAATATTAAAGACCGTTATGAAGACCATCATAAAGTTTCCTACACAGAGGAATCGATAAAAGCTTGTGTTCAACTAGCTGGTAGATATATCACAGACAGAGAACAACCAGATAAATCTATTGATATTTTAGATGAGGTGGGGGCTAGAAGTCAAACTAAAATTGAGGCACCTAAAGAAATTATTACTTTAGAAGAAAGTATTTCAAAAATAGATGAAAAAAAGAAGACCGTAATTAAAGCACAAAAATATGAAGATGCTGCAAATTTAAGGGATGAGGAAAGGCGACTAAAACAAGAATTAGAAAACAAGACCACTGAGTGGTTAGAATCTATAAACAATGAACGGAGAGTGGTAACAGAAGATAATGTGGCCGAAGTAGTTGCTAAAATAACTGGTATACCAGTAAACAAAATCAACCAGTCTGACCTACAAAAATTAAAGAGTATGGCAGAAGATTTACGTGGTGTTGTTATTGGACAAGATGATGCTGTTGAACAAGTGACCAAAGCCATTAGACGGAATAGAATGGGTATAAAATCAGAAGACAAACCAATTGGATCTTTTATGTTCTTAGGACCTACTGGTGTTGGTAAAACACACTTAGCTAAAACTTTAGCTAAAAACATTTTTGGTTCTGAAGATTCTATAATTAGAGTTGACATGTCTGAATATATGGAAAAACATAGTACCTCTAAGTTAATTGGAGCTCCTCCAGGATATGTTGGTTATGAGGAAGGGGGTCAGTTAACTGAAAAAGTGAGAAGAAAACCGTATTCAGTTATATTATTAGATGAGATAGAAAAAGCTCACACAGACGTATTCAATATTCTTTTACAGGTTTTAGATGAAGGGTTTCTAACAGATAGTTTGGGTAGAAAAATAAACTTTAAAAACACCCTAATTATAATGACATCTAATGTTGGAGCTAGAAAGTTACAAGATTTTGGAACTGGTGTTGGTTTTGGTACCCAATCTAGAATAGACAATTTGGAGGATATTAGAGATGGTGTGATTAACGACTCAGTTAAAAAAGCCTTCTCCCCAGAGTTTTTAAATAGATTAGATGATATTATAGTATTCAAATCACTTCAAAAAGAAGAAATTGGTAAGATTATTGATTTACCTTTAAAAAGTTTGATTGATAGAATGTCTGATATGGGTTATAAAGTATCTATAACCACTAAGTTGAAGGAATTCTTAATAGAGAAGGGTTATGATGAAAAATATGGGGCTAGACCTCTAAACAGAGCGATACAAAAGTACGTTGAAGACCCCATAGCTGAAAAAATGTTAGACACCGAACTAAAAGAAGGTGATACATTAAAGATAGGTATCTCAAAAGGTAATATTACTGTGACAATAAAGTAAAACCAACAAAAACCCCCCTAAAACATGGGGGTTTTTAATTTAGTTATTTTTTCTATACTCCAAATACCAAAATAAAGAACCTATAAAACCACCATAAGCGGCTACAGCTACAGCAATCTTTAAATAGGTGGTATCTAAATAACCATTATACCACCAAAATGGGTATAATATACACATAACTAACATAAATAAAATTTGTAGTACATGTATAGAGTGTTTTTTAATTCTTTTCCAATTCATAACTTAATTTTTTTGTTTTTTTATCATATCCCTAATTTTAGATTTAGCTTTCATTAGATTGGTTTTAGAGGTGTTAATTGACACACCTAACCTCTCAGCTATTTCTTTATGTGATAAACCAGATAAATAATAAAGTTCTAACGTTTTTTTGTAAGCTGGTGTTAGTTTAGGGATAAAACCTATTATTTTTTTTATGTCATCCTCTTTTTTAGAATCGTCTTCTAAGGGTTGTTCATATTTAGAGAAATTAAAATCATCTATTGTATTATCAGTAGTCACATTTTTACTTTTCCTCAGTGAGTCTAAAATATTATTACTAATAACCCTTCTAACCCAACCTTCAAGATTACCTTTACCATCGTATTTATTTAAGTTTTTATAAACCTTCATAAAACCATCTTGACAAAAATCTTCCGCTTTATCAACATTATTTGTATATTTCATACAAACTTGCTTTAACATTTTATCCCATAAACTATGGTAAACATCTTTAAATTCTAAAACTTCTTTTAATAAAGATTTTTTAGTCACATAATTTTCTTTTAACCCATCGTTTGTAATTCTATCCTTCAATAATCTCACAAATTCTTCTTGGAAATTTTTTAAGAATTCTTTACCATCCTTCCCAAAATAAGTTAATCCAGAAATATTAGTTATACACTTATGACCCCCACTATTAGCCTTTATCATATCCCAACCAGTAACAGATAACAATTTTAATGCTTTTATTTCTCTCTCGGATAGAGAATCGTATGGTTTGGACATTACCTTTTTTATAGCTTCCACCCACCTTTCTGTTGTATATTCTTCCGAAGAACCTTTTGGTGGTTCCCCTAAACCTATAACACCCTCATCTGAGTCCTCAAACATCGCCACCATATCATTATAATTAAATCCAACTGACTCCTCATTGAAGTGTTTACTTTTTTCAGCAAAATATTTAACACTATCTATCGTTATCTTCTTCTCTTTTAAACTAGTTTTAAAGACTTCTAAGACCTCTTCAGCTATTTCACCTAAGTTTACACCTTTAAGTTCTCTATTCTTCTTAAACGGATTACAAGAAGCTTGTAACAAACCCATAGGCCAAACTATAACTAAAAAGTTTGCGTTTGGGTATAGTTTGAAGGGTACGTACCTATCGTAAGACCCTGGTTTAAATAAAGCTCCACCACCATATTGTGATATTATACCAAACTCCTCATCGTACTTTACTTTATCACTTTCACTCTGTGATTTAATATAGTTTTTTAGATTAACTTTCATAACTTCTGGTGATACATAACCATCTTCCTTAGCCATTTTAACAATATTTAAATAAATATTTTTAATACTAGGTGTAGAATTCATAACCAAAGACTCCAAAAACTTAGGTTTATTTTTATAGGCCAAAAGTAATTTATTTGTTACTAATGACATAGCCATTTTATTTTTAAGTAAATCATTTTCTTTATCATACTTAAAAATATAATTCATCAGTTCCTCTGGTTTAATATCTAGTTTAGCGAAATCAGCACTATCAACAGTAGAAATCATTTTAATATCGTCAGAAGGGAATATGTCTTTAGGTGATACAACCTGTGAAATGGTCTCAACATTTGAACGAGCTTGTCTAAAAGATTTAGAAGCTCCCTTTTCAGCACCAACTTGTTTGTCATGGTGGTCGGTATGTATGATGAACATTGGTTTACCATGTGCGAAGTCAACCAAAACAGGCATTACATCACCTCTAGCAGACGGTTTCTTAACAGCAAACTCTCTATCACCATATTGGATAACCTCTGAATCAACAACTTCTATACCATTACTTTTCAGATATTCCTTCATGGCTAGAGCTGTAGTAACACCATCTAAGTCTTGATGAAAGTATATTTTAGCTTTATTATATCTTTTAGATAAATCTTTTATATTTCTAATACCACCCATAAGTTGTGAATTTTTTAGTTATTAAACTTTATTATAAATATGCTATTATTTAATAACGATTGGGTAATTTGGTTTATTTACTTTCCTCCATAGATATTAATTTATCTAAATATTGTTTAGCCTTTTTTAAATCTTCTAAACCATTTTTATCTTTCCACCTAGTAACATACTTCACAATATTACCCTCAAAAAAACTTAGGTTATGTGAGTGTGCGTAATCCCACATTTCTATACCCCTATTATAGTGGTTTGGGTGAATTACCCTTTCTTTTGATTTTACCATAATTTTTTTATTTTAAATAAATTTACTATATTTGTATGAAATAGTAAATTTTAAAAGTATGATAAAAATAAAATCCACAACAAATCCTAGTGAAAGAATTTATAGACCTTATTGTAGAGCTAGTATGAAAGAAATTATAGATTTTTGGACTAAAGAGAATTCTTTTATTAATACGGAACTTTATTTACAAATATTAAGAGCTAAGACCACTCACGACTAGATAATATCGGTATCATCTCTTCGTAACTGTAGGGACCAGTTTTAGACATTAAATTACTAACAGAGTTGGGTATTTTTTCACCCTGCCATTTAACAAATGTTTTATCCCCATTAATAGATTTTCTAAGGCTTTCTGGTGAGGTTTCTAAAATTTCTTTAAAATCTAAAGAGTCAACCTCTAATACATTTAAAATCATAAAATTTCTTTGACTAAAATTGTTTGACATTATTAGTTTTTTTTAAACGACTCATAATAAATCGAATCTACTTTTTATTGTGTTATAGTTTTGTAATACTTCACTTTGAGATAATGCTCTATCATACATCATACAAGGACCTAAACTACCATTTAAGAAAGTGGAGAAAGTAGATGGGTTACCTTTACCAATATTTATTTGTCCCGCATTTATAGTTCCAGGATTCATTTGTGAACCATTTAAGAATGTTGACGTATCTTGATTAACTAATTCCCCATTAACATAACAACTTAAATTATTAGTAACCAATTCTCCCACATCTGTAATAGTAATTAAATTCCATTCTTTTGGTTCGTTACTTACTCTATCTGTAGTAAATGTACCCCTATCAATTGAATCCCCTATCGTCATTCCATAGTTATTACCTATACCAAAACCCCATCTCATCTGACTAGACGTACTACTTCTCCAAAATAGATACGCATCATCTGCAGGTGTTGAACCACCTATAGTATCACCAGATAATTTAACAATAACCTGTTCATTGTCAGGTGCAGCACCCCCACCGATAGAGTTAATGGTTTCCGCAATTGCTTTTGTTATTACCCCACCAGAATCTATAGTAACCTCAAATGAGGGTAAATTTTTAGAAGCTTGTGTTGGTGTTGTTGCGCTCCAATTCTCACCGATAACACCTGTATAAGTTCCTGGTGTGTATGTTGTCGCAGTCAATGCTGGTATTTTTAGAAATCTATCATTACCACCACCAAAAAACATAACACCACCCGCACCAGTTGTTCCCGATTTAACCCAAGCTGAAAATGTGAATGTTTTTGGTTTGTATCTATAAAAAGGTTGTTGTAATTGGACTGATTCTGCGGAAGAAAATGGGAATACAATAAAATCATCCGTACCATCAAAAGTTATGTATTTGTAGTCATTAGAAACTTCTGGTTCATTCGTGAAAGTTCCCTCAAAATTATAAGAACTAGTTAAATCAATAATAGTACCACCACTTAAATCTTCAGACCTATTTCTAGACTTAAAATTAAATGGGTCAACATAAAAAACTAACCCATCAGTCACAATTTTAGGTGATACTTGTGTACTTTTACCCCTTACTTCTATACCATCTCCATTTACTGTAATAGCCATAATTATATACTCCTCACAATCGTCTTAACCACCCAACCCGTGGTAGCACCAGTTAATGTCCCTATTAGTGAAGCTTCAGAACCATCAGATGATACTGTAAATGTCAATGGTGTTGTGGAACCTATATCGTTTGTAACGTTTTCTCTATACTCAACAGTAGAACCACTCCAAATAGACATTATAGTACCAGCTCTAACACCTAATGTATTAGAAACTGTGTAATCAAAGAAAGCTCCAGTGTAAGCACTTATGGGAACTGAGTAGATGGTTTGTGCACCAGAACTACTAAAACTAGTTTTTACTGTTGTATTGAGACAAGGTGCTTGGTAGTTTCCTATGTGGACAGTGTCATTATCAAAAACCTCCAATATTGGTAATCCAGATGAATCACCAACTGAAAGTAAAGAACCTACTAAGTTATCACTCACACTAAATAACTCCCCACTTGAACCTTCTACCGTTAGTAATGCTTCAGTACCCCCAGAACCAATTATATTCAGTAAAGTTTGACCATCTCCAGACATAGTTGTTTGACCATTTACGGTTAGACCTGTCATTACACTAATATTTGATACTAAATCAGATAGTCCACCACTTTGACTTATTGTGAAGTTGTTGTTTAAATATGTAAACCCCGTAACACTAGATAAATCTGTGGTTAATGCTATAGTACCACTTTGGTCTGGAAGAATCCATGTATTAAAACCTGTATTTGGTAACTGTTGTGATAAAGTACCGTAACTACTAGTCCCACCATTCTCAAACTTATAGGAAGCCGCTTCAAATTCACCATCATTTGTGACTTGTAAACCTTTAAAATTAAAAGAACCACCATCACCATACACATAATAATCCTCAGCTCCATCAAAGAAGTCAAAAATTACCCCAGTATCTGTGAATTGACTCGTACCATTAAAAATACCTTCACTAGCGGTTGTAGGGTTACCCAATTTGATTGGACCAAAAACAGTACCACCAGAAAGTGGTAAATAATTTCCACTGATGATTGTACCCCCACCAGTACCACCTGTCAGTGCTGAAACATCAACCGAAAAAGGTGTGAAACCCACATTACCCACAAAATCTAACGAAGTTGTTCCAGAACTATAAGTACCTCCAGTAACGAAAGTGTCTTGTGTTGTTATTTGGCTTTCTAATTGGTATATACAATTTCTGAGATTTAAAAAATTTCCATCTAACTCATCAAAAGTTAGTTTACTATTTTTAATCGTTCTTAATACTAATGGGCAATTTATTGGCATTTTCTTTTTTTATTTATAAATATCTAATCAATCAGAAAGATTATTAGTAACTTATTTTACCTAGGTAACATTCACCACCTTCGTCATCATCTTCAGTGTTAAAGTCACCCTCAAAAATAATACGAGCCATATCACCTGTTGGATTTACTAAAATACCATTCGAAATCCAATCATCCTTGTCAAAGTAAAAACCATCAGCCTTCATCATTTCATTTATATCCTTAAAATGACCATGTTCATTGATGAAATAATCTACAGGACCATACATATCTATTTCAGACTCTATTTTGTCTGCTTCATCATCGACATAATCTGTTTTACATTCTTCAATTAACTGGTCGAATTCGCCTTCTTTTTCATCTCTCTGTATCTCTAAATCATTTATTTGGTCATTCAATTCTTCTATCTCTTCTTCAGTTTCTGCGTATTGTCTTTGTTCTGACTCAAGGTCATCTATATCACTATCTAAATCTTCGATTTCAGATCGTAGATTATCATAGTCTAAAACCCTATCTTGTTTCATACATACTTCACGTTCATCAAAGTTATCTAACATATATTCAGCTTCGTTCTCTGCGTAACCCCTTGAATCATTCATTGTTATATAACTTCCTAAACTACTTGGTTCCATTATCTGAAATATCTCACTTTCATCCATCATTCCGTAATAGTCTGTTATAGACTCTACTAAATCATCTTCATCACCAACAGCATAGTACTGATTATTATTTTCATCTAAATAAATTCTTAATTTGTACCATAAATCATTTTCGACTGGGATGATATTACTGTGACCAAGTAAATTTTCTAAAGCCTGTGCTCGATAATCATCATCAATCCATTCAGTACCGCCGGGACGTGTTGGATAATTATCCATGTGATATTGATTAAGCTTATCCACCATTCTTTTGGGTAATCTTTCGAACCATGCCTCACCTCTTTCTTGTTTACTAAACTCTAAATCCTCGGCGTCCCAAAACTCCCATTTATTGTCCTTTAACATTCTGTAAGCGACTTTATAAAGTGGGTCTTTTTGATTTTTATTTTTATCTATCACATAAAAAAAGGTAGATCTTTTATTGTAGCTTTTCCAATGAGTGTCAGTTTGTTTTGAAGCCACACACCACTTTGTCCCAGCACCGTAATAACAAGAAGACTCCCAAGATTTGGGTGAAATAACTAACCAATCATCATCCTTGTAAATTACTTCTGCCTGTTTTTTAGCTTTTTTTACTTTTTCCTTCTCTTTTTTGGCTTCCTTTTCTTTTTTTTCAGCCTCTGTAACAGTATTTTTTAAATCTAAATATGTTTTATAACTATTGATGTCTTTATTTTCTAACCTTTGTATGAGTCTATGAAAATTCTTCACAGTTGACGTTAGACTTTCCCTATTTGGTGCTACTGTGTAAGCTAGCTTAACGTTCCCTATAGGAGTCAACCAATTTTTTACCATCCACTCCAAATATTTGTTGTTACCAGATGGGTCGTTATCGGATAAATATTTTATCTCTTCCACATCCTCCCCATCTTTAGCATATTTTTTAATGGTGTTTTCTAATCTACCCTCCATTAAAAGTTTACCTAATAATTCCTGTTTTATTATATTTTTCATAACTCTATAACAATAAATATGGTGTTTTTACTTACGAGTACAGTAAACTTTATTTTTCTTGTGGTTTGGTATTACTAATGTTATTTTTTTTAAACCATTTGTCTTAGAATAAAGATAACCATATACACTATTTTTATTTGATTTTTTGACACGGTACCTTATACTGAGTCTGTGATCTGAATCACAACTAGACCTACCTTTATTACTCCAGTAAAGTTCTATATTATCTTTATGTATGAAAACATTTTCATCATATATGATACCAGTAAAACTTTTTTTAATAGAATCTATTATTCCACCATCATCCTTTAAAAGTAATTTATAAACACTATCAATCAACTGATTGTAACTATCTCTAAAGTTTTGTTTTCTAGCATATTCTGGTAGTTTTTCTAAACTACTTTTATAGATACTAAAAAATTCTGATAAATAACTGTCAGCTTCATAATCTATCTTTTTAACCTCTATGAAATCACCCTTTTTTATGATGATTTTACCACTCTCATCTTTAAGGTTTTCGAGACATTTCAAGTCTGACTTAACCATGTTATCGATAAAGTTATTTATAATATTTTGATGTAAGTTTTTAGCTATCTTTGAGGTGTTGTTTTTATTTTCTTTTAAAACTTTGTTAATCGTATCTATATTATTACCCTCTTCTTCATTTTTTTTAAAGTTTAGAATCAACTTTGTCCTATGTGATTCGAAATGAGGACCAACAAAATAATCCTCATATTCATTATATGTTTGATTTTTTGTTCTTTTAATAAAATCATCTAAGTTAGTGGGTGACCAATCACTATCTTTGAATTTTTTTAAAGCTAATTTTATATTCTGATTATCGTCAGATTTTTTTATATATTCCGAAATAATTTTTATTGAGTTAATTGGTGTATCGAGGTTGACTATATTTTCCATTAAACCCCTAAAAATAACCATATTGTTATTACCACTGGGTTTTAACTCATCGTATATTATCTTTATATCCCTAATAAAATTGTTGTAATTATAGTTGTTGGGTAGGTTTTTTGATAAAAATATTAACCCCTTTTTCGAATTACAAAAAACAGAACTACTATCAATCTCACAAAGAGACTCTAACCAAGAGGTTAGTTTAATATCCTTCTTTAAAACTTTTATTATTTTATCTGTCATAAAAAAATTAAGTACCTATTTCACCCTCATCCTCGATTAACAAAACCAAAGACTCAACAACATCAGTTAATTTACTGATTAAACTTTCTAAATGAGTATCCGCGTACAAATCCCTTTTATTTCTTTTATGAATTATAACGTCACCCTCTTTTTCTTTAATGAAATCTAAATCCACTAAAACTTCACTTAAACCATCTACTATATCTGAAAAGGCTTCTTTAGAATCTTCACTAAAGGATATTTCACCTTTTTCATACGTTACCATATCCAAATCTTCTCTTTCTAAAAGATACTTCTTTATAATTGTATCTATTTTTTTTTCAGATAGTAAAGTTTCTTCTATTATTTTTTCACTCTTTTTTTTCATCACTAACTTAAACTTTAAATTTTAAAACATCATCAGTTTTTAAAGAATCGAACTCTTCTTTACTTATTTTAACCACTTTAAAACCAGCATCAAAAAAGGTGTCTAAGAAATCAATTAGATTATCACCCTTTAAATTAATCTTTAACTTCATCAATTTTTCATCTGTTTTTGGGTTAACTACAGCAATATACTCGTATTTAGATTCTTTTAATGAATCGAGTATTAAATAAATTTTACTAGCTTCTTCCAAAATATTGTTTTTTTTTAATAAATATCTATTTTATTTGTTTAATTATAAAAAGTTCATTATATTTGTTCTATGAATATTGGATATGCTTGTATTAATATGACTTTAGGTTCACAAAAACCCAAAGTAACCACCAACCGAGGTATGATTCGTAAAACTTTTGATGAGAGGGGTATTCCTTATGTTTCAGAACTAGCTTTACAAAATGTGAGAGACTTAATCGAAATAATCAAATGGAATGAAAAAAACGATATAAAATTTTATCGTATGTCTTCTGATATGTTTCCTTGGATGTCTGAGTACAATTTTTCTGACTTACCAGATTATAAAAAAATATGTTTACTACTGCTTGGTGCTGGTAACTTAGCTAAAAAGTATGGTCAAAGGTTAAGCTTTCACCCAGGTCCCTTCAACGTGTTAGCCTCACCCACCGACAACGTTGTTAAAAAAACAATTGTAGAATTAAATAAACACTCACAAGTAATGGATTTAATGGGTCTTTCTAGAACACCCTATAACAAGATAAACATCCATGTAGGTGGGGTTTATGGTGATAAGACTTCAGCCCTACAGAGATGGGTTGATAACTTTCACTTATTAGATGAGGGTACAAAATCTCGTTTAACTATTGAAAATGATGATAAGCAATCGGCTTATACTGTACGTGACCTTATGTTTATCCATAAAAACACTGGTATCCCAATAGTCTTTGATTACCATCACCACACTTGTCACGATGGTGGGATGACACACCAAGAAGCTTTAGAAATGGCTATCTCTACTTGGCCTAAAAATATTGTACCAGCTGTACATGTCTCAGAACCAAGAGATGAGAAAATGTTTAGAGCTCATCACGACTATGTTAGAAGTAGGGTTAATAATTATGGACACACTATCGATATTATGATGGAGGCTAAAGCCAAAGAGTTATCCGTTTTAGAATACAATAAAAAATATGGTAGACTATTGATAAGTTAATTTTATCTAACTATCATTAATAAGTAAAAATTTATGGAAGAAAAAGAAGGATTTTACTCCGAATCACCCATCTCTAGTTTAGTAAATGATTATGAGAAAGTGACTAAAGTTATTGAGAGTTGTCAAAATCTTAATCAGTTAGAAATAGCGGAAAGTTATGTAGAACTATTTAAACAAAAATATGAACAACAAGAAAATTTTCTAGATATATTATCTAATAGTATTTTAGGTAAGAAAATGAAATTAAAAAGTAGTTTAACAAATTAAAGTTATGAATATAGAACACGACTATTTAAGATTATTAAAAGATATTTTAAACAACGGAAAAGAAAAAGATGACCGTACTGGTACTGGTACCATCTCTGTATTTGGTAGACAAATCAGACACAAAATGAATCAAGGTTTCCCCTTACTAACAACAAAGAAAATGTATTGGAAAGGAATTGTAACCGAATTGTTATGGTTCTTACGTGGTGATACAAACATTAAATATCTTGTTGATAATGATTGTCATATTTGGGATGGGGACGCTTATAAGAAGTATAAAAAAGAATGGTCTAAATCTGTACCCGGTGATGATACTTTTAAAGAAAGTGAATACAATACTTCAAAACCATATGAATCTAGTAATTTTACAAAAGAAGAATTCATCAACAAAATCAAAACAGATGATGAGTTCGCAAAGAAGTGGGGTGAATTAGGTCCTATCTATGGTAAACAATGGAGAAATTGGACTAAAGATAAAGATGCTGGTGCTGTTGAAGGTGGTGTCTTTGTAGAATATGAACAAATAGACCAAATCTCAAACTTAATAGAACAACTTAAAACCAACCCAGATTCAAGACGATTAATGGTTAACGCTTGGAATGTTGGTGAATTAGACCAAATGACACTTCCACCTTGTCATTATGGATTTCAAGTTTATACAAGAAAGCTTAGTGAAGGTGAAAGATATAAAATCTTTGAGGAAAAAGGTTATGAATTTAGAATGAATCAATGGTCTAGAGAAGAACAATATGATAAAGCGGGAATACCTAAACGAACAATCTCTCTAATGTGGAATCAACGT
>Ga0233415_10000137_pt1 | contig 35444 bp, 45 predicted proteins | sample Na_anoxic_12_MG_FD_188631 | JGI IMG/M metagenome (GOLD analysis project Ga0233415, IMG submission 188631) | Seawater microbial communities from Saanich Inlet, British Columbia, Canada - Na_anoxic_12_MG | ecosystem: Environmental > Aquatic > Marine > Inlet | place: Canada: British Columbia...
AGAGCTACTACTGCTCGATGAGTTGGAAGATGAGCTGGAAGAACTTGATGATGAGCTGGAAGAGGAACTGCTGCTCGAAGAGCTACTACTGCTCGATGAGCTGGAAGATGAGCTGGAAGAACTTGATGATGACGACAAACTTGATGAGCTGGAGCTGGATGATGAGGAACTGCTGGATGATGAGGAACTGCTGGATGAACTTGAACTGCTGGATGAACTCGACAGTGATGACGATGAGCTGGAAGAGGAACTGCTGCTCGAAGAGCTACTACTGCTCGATGAGGAACTCGACAATGATGATGATGAACTACTACTGGAGCTGGAGCTACTTGAACTTAAAGAACTCGAACTCGATGAAGAGCTACTACTCGATGAACTCGACAGTGATGACGATGAGCTGGAAGAGGAACTGCTGCTCGAAGAGCTACTACTGCTCGATGAGGAACTGGACAATGATGATGATGAACTACTACTGGAGCTGGAGCTACTTGAACTTAAAGAACTCGAACTTGATGAAGAGCTACTACTCGATGAACTACTTGATGGGGTTACCGGTAAAATCTTCGGTCCAATAGGTCTCGCTCCGACTCCATACGTTTCCCCATACATATCAGCGGTTGCTACATCAGGTTGTTTTCCACCTGTAGCGCAAGCTTGACCTGATTTTGGATCTCCAAATGTTGAAAGCGTTTCATCAAGCTCCATTTGATTCGAGGAAGTTAAACTTGGTTGGTTTCCACTACCCACACTCCAGTTGCCATCTGCTACAGACGCATCATTGGCGGCATTATTATTACCAGTTGCGGCATTGATAGCTGTAAAATTAGTAGTATTTTCAAAACAACTTATATTTTCAGCCGTAAGAATCTGACCACCACCATCAAAACCTATACCGCAGTTATAAACTAGCCCGTTTTCAAAATTAATTCTTCTAAAGGCCCTGATACCGTATGTCGTAGAATCAAATATTATAAAATTATAAATTTTACTATTAGCGTTTGGAATTTGTTGACATTTTAGTCCTTCCCCAGTCAAATCATTTCCATCCATAAAAAAATCATGGATATTAAAGGTCGGGGCAGTAGTGTCAAGTCTTATTATAGCTCTATTAGCTGCACCGCCGATTGCCCGTTTAAAATTATACTCACCTAAATTAAAAATATTCGCTGTTGTGGTAGTAATATGAAATCCATAACCGTTATGGTTAATAGTTACTTTATTACCGGCAGTTATATCTCCACCATGAGGATCATCATTTTCCATTCCAAAAGTAAACCCCGCAGTATTAATTGGTAGAGTAGCCGCTCCGGTTTCCGTTACATCGGTTTGTAAGTGTGTAGTTAAAGCCCCGTCCATAGTTGTGATATCTGCAAAACATAAGGCGTGTGTGGCATAATCCTGCACCCCTGAACCAATGGACGGAGAGCCTTGAGAAATTACATTCCTATCTTCTTTGTAGATACTCAAATCAACATCAAGAGAACTTTTAAATAGTTTATCCATATCGGTAACATGCCGTAAATCAATGGCATCAACCCTATAATCTTTAGCAAGTAAATCTTTGTATAATAATTCTCCACCTTCAATCTTTGAAAGTAGATAATTCCAATCAAGAACCTTTTTCTTCAGTCTATAATCAATACCATTAGCGATGTCGTCGTTTTCGTTTAGCGGTTTAATAGCGTCCTGAATGAAAGACAATGCACTATCAGGAAGAGTTATAACACCAAACTTCTTATAAGTCCCGTTATCCTTATGTATCGGTTTAACATGGTAATCAATAGGCATCAAATCACAAGCCCCCAAATGGGTGTTTTCTGGTAATACGTTACCTATTTTGATTGTTGTTTGGAAACTCATCCCTAATCTATTTTCCTACCGTAGTTCACTGGTCTAAACATCTATTTCCCGAATTTAAGTATAGCCATGCCTGTCCCTAAAACAGTAAAAAGGAAAGCAGCTACACCTTTCAAGCTTGCCCATGAGGCTTTGGTTTTAATTTCGGCCTCCATATTCTTCACTCTACCATCAAGATCCAGGCCCTCGTTTAATGATATATACTTCTCAAGGGTCAACTTCATTCCGTTAACCGTTGATGTGAGAGTGTCAAACCGCTTGCCTGTTTCCTCATCCATAGATGTCCTTCTTTCTTGCATTAATTACGCTTTATCTTTTGGTACGAATACTATCAAGTTGCAGCTCCAATCTTATCCGCAACATAAGACAGCATTGCACCTTCAATAACAACTTCACCAGTTATTTCATCAACAGAAGCGGCTATTCTTCTTATTCTGACAGCAAGAGCTTTACCCGCTGCTAAAACTATACCAGAAGCATCTATAGTTACAGTGGCTTTAAAGCTGGCATATTGTGCCCAAGAACCTGTTGTTGTTTCAATAGGATAATCATTTGTACTTGTAGGTACTACTTCGTTGGTGGCTATATCAAGAACGTCAACCGATACTTGTAACTGAAATTTCTTGGTATCGTTAGCAGTATCCAGCCATCCTCCTACTGTGATAGTCGGATCTGTAGTTCCATCCCAATCAGAGTCTATACACCTGCAAGAAAATAATTCCTCATCATCCGAATTATAAACGGGGAGCGACCAACCATAAAATACCCCACGGTTAACTAAAGTAGGCTTGCCTTGCGCGGAAACATTAGCATAGTTAAACACAAATGTGTCATTAACAATTACTTTTGCGGTGCCTACCATATTAAGGTGTCCGTCAGGAGCAAAATAAGAGTAGTTTGTAGGAGCACCAGCCGAACTGTCGCCTATCCTAACCGCCCCATCAGCAAACAGATCCATGTAGGTGTCTGCTTGAGAATAGATGCCTATGGCCGAGTCACGCAAATTGATTACACCACCAAATAAATTAGGAGCTGTCCCATTCTGATAGATGCCGTAGTCAACATTAGCACCTTCATTGAGATACAGCATGTATGCTGTGCCAGATGGCGCTCCATTAGAACCTACGTCTATATAATGACCGTAAACATTAGCGCCAGAGTCGGCTCCAACTACAGCGACCTTATTATGGATACCATAAACATCAGCGGTTACACTAGCTCCATTACCCGAAACATTATTATAAATTCCTTTAGCATCGCCAGTAACAGTACCATCCTCCAAATTTGAAGAATTATTAAAGCCGACTAAAGGTCCTATTACACCGCCAGATTGGTCTACTGTAGTGGAATTCAAAAATCCTGTAAAAGTATCACTAGCATCCGTGACTCCAGCGGTCTTACTATTGCTATTAGTTATCCCGATAAAACTCGCAGTTGTATTGACCGATTTAGTTACGTCCAATCCACCTTGAATAAATACCTTTCCACCAAAATTTATTCTAAATGATGAAGAACCGCTAAGATTATCGCCAGAGCTTATAACATAAGAGTCACCATTAGCTCCGCCGCCACCAGTTATACCGGTAGAAAAACTATTAGTTCCATTTTTAGATGTATACCAAACCCAACCGTCAGCATCAGTACTTTCCATTCTCACTGAATTAAAATTTCCGGTAGTGGTTATATGGAGATCTTCATTTGTACCAGTAGTGTTAATTGCGACGGGGGCACTAGCGGTAAGGACTCCAGTAACAGTCATTGCTCCACCAACAGAGAAAAGACCTGTTCCTAATATTGAGACAGGTTGGTTATCATTAGCATTGCAAAGCTGTATTCCAATACTGTCATCTGATTCTGCTCTAAATAAGTTTTGTGCATTCTCATTTATAATACTAAATGTACCTGGACATGCCGCAAGAGTTACCGTTAAAATGTCGCTTGACTCTGACATAATAGTGTTATTTATTGTAATAGACTTTCCTGCAGCCATTACGACATCTTCAGCAACTATAACATTTCCACTTGAATCAATTGTAATAGCCGAAGTTGCTGATGCACTTCCTATTGTACCATCATCAGGGATTACGATGTTTCCATTGGCCGTCAGTAATCCGGTAATAGTTAATGCACCACCAAATAAATTAGGAGCAGTTCCATCCTGATAGATGCCGTAGTCAATACCAGTATTCTCCTTGAGATAAAGCATATAAACGTCACCAGTTGGGGTGCTGTCTGAATCAACATCTATATAATGACCATAAACATCACCACCGATTGTAACACCTGAATCAATTCGTAGTCGTGAAAATGTATTATAAACATTATCAGCTACGGTTCCACCCTCTAAACGCCCGTCAAAATATGTAGTTGCAAAATCGTTATTACCGCCAATTGTACCGGCTGTTAATGTTGCTCTAGTATATAATGCGCGTAAATGACCAATTGTACCGCCAGCTTGATTAAATTCTACGTCATTATATATACCATATAAAACGTCACCATCATCAGTAACGCCATCAGTTTTTGTATGTTTATTATATAAACCGTAATAGGTTGATGTTGTATCGATAGTTAAATCTTCAACTGTTAATAGAGCGTTTCCTGGAGCGGCATCACCTATGCTTACAGTGCTGGAAAAATAAGCAGCGGCAGCTGTTATTGTCCCTGTCAACGTTGGGCTAGCAGACATTACTACATCACCAGTTCCTGTTACGGTATTAGAAACAAGATTCTTTGATGCATCAGTAAATACTGGTAAGGAGGCCGTTAAAGATGAGATCGCGATAATGCCAGTTGCCCTCGCAACGCTAAGTGCTAATGTATCGGCTGCACCAGAATTTGTAATTATCCCAAAAGTATTTGCCGGTAAAGTGTATGCTCTGCTGTTAATGGTTGGATTGGCCGAAGATCCGTTATAAACTAAAGCTACCCCCGAATCATCACCGGACACTTCATTAAATACGATTGAGAAAGCATCCCCATTTCCGGCATCCCCAAGCTTTGCGAAGTTTAATAAACCGCCAGACCCTGTAATCCCACCTACGGAAAGTGTCGCAACAGGACTTTCCGTTCCTATCCCAACATTTCCAGACGCATCTATTATTAATGCATGATTTCCTGCACCACTACCACCGTTCGATGTTAAGCTTAGCGAAGTTTCCGAAGAAGCTACTAAACCGTATGTCGAAGTTGCAGACAATTGCCCCCTTGCTGTGGAATCGGCATATAGCCTAATTCTAGGCTCTATCCCATCACCTCTTGCTATAACTTGTGAGCTGTTAGAACTTTTAACTTCAAGCGGTACAGTTGGGGCAACACCTATTCCAAGCCTATCATTAACCTCGTCATAAACTGTTGTCCCAGCCAGCCCAAATATAACTTTCCCCTTAGTAGCATGAGCAGTACTCTGTAAGACCAAATCACCACCAGACGCAGTATCACCTATAATGGCTTGACCACCGGCTCGACCGGCAAGGATCGCATACTGAGTATGATCATCGTTGCCAGTCAGATCTTTTAAATTACCGTGACTTTGAGTTTCTTGCAGCAGTACTGTCATGATGTTTTATTCCTTATTAGGTTTGTCCGGCACAACAGGCACAACAGGCGCAACAGGTGCAACGGGTTCAACTATTAGAAGCTCAATTCCAGCATAATCCATTCCCTTAATATTTTTAGGAACGGTTTCAAGCTTGATCTCATACAATTGAACTTCTATTTTCTCTTCCAGAAACGTTTTATTTGCCTTGATCTTAGCAGTGATTTTATCAGCTAATTCCTGGTTAGTGCCTTCTTTCTCTTTTTCAGCTTCAACTTTTTCGATCATAGCCTGAGAACTCAGGCCAGCCCAATCTTTAACAAATCTAAGCATCTCAGGAGTAAATTTAACAGTATCCATAATCGCAGTGTACTCGTCTTTTAAAAGACCGCGATTCTTACCCAGCGCGTAATTAAATTTTAATCCCTCATAATCGGATGCCGTAACTCCATTTATATTATTCAAGAGCTGTACTGTTTCTTCTTTTGTTATTTCTTTTTTCATGATTCTGTTCCTTTTTATTATGGTTATTTTATTATGGTTATTTTATTATGGTTATTTGTTTATCCGTCCTACCCAATAAACCTATGAATTTTTAGTTAATGATGTTATCAATCCGTCTTTAATTACAATATCAAATGTGTCAATCGCCGCTGTAGTTTGAGTCAACCCCGCAGTGCCATCACCAGATTGGTAATTAGCACCTTTTATTGTACCTGTCGATGTAAGATCTCCATTGATTATTAACAGACCCGTTGTGAAATTACCCTGTATCAGTGGAGTGGCAGATGAAGAATTCCCAATCCAAACCACCGAATCAGTTCCAAGGGCTGCACCTGCTCCCACCGCAGTTCCAATAAAAATAGAGTCATTTCCATGAGTTGCTGCCCTTGCGGCGTAATAACCGATTCCTATTGTATTATTTTTTTTATTACTTTCACCAGTTTCACGCCCAATAAATATTTGATTAGCACCTGCCGCATTCTTACCAGCCCAATGCCCTATATAAACACTACCAGATCCTATAACCGATTGCCCCGCATACTCTCCTATGTAAATATTAAAGGCCGCATTTACACTGTCTCCTGCATAATAACCTATTGCTATAGATGAACTCCCAGCGTTAACGGTAGCACTGTCGAAAGCCCCATATCCAAAACCCAAATCTTTTGTGGCCGCACTATAAATATGATGATAAGGCATCGTGTTCACATACTGCGCCCATTTCCCCCAGTTATTCTGAAGGTAATTCATCGTCTGAAAAGCCGGTTTCTCGTCACTCTCCCACCCTAAAACTCGTTTAGCGGAAGATGGTGAAGTCATCTTTGCGGCTTCATCACCGGGAACCCATAGAACTAAATCTGCTGGTTTTGCTGCACTCATAATTTTCCTCTATTAAATAAATCCCGCGAAAAGTCCACCAACGCCGCTATCTAATAAATCTCCGAAACCACCAGTATTAGGGTTATTGGGAGAAGTATCAAATGCAAACGCATTGTCGGGATCGTATACTAATATTCCTTCAAGTCTAACTCCGGCTGCAATAACATCTTCAATCAGAGATAATATTAATAAATCATAGGGAGCCGCCAAGCTAAATCCGGAAGAAATTTGTAATGTAGCGGGGAATAGTTCATCAACTTTAACCGAATCGGATCCGGTTAATATCTGCCAAATAGAAATAATATCCTCAACGCTTGATTGGGAATTGTTAGCTCCGATTTTTGTTTTTATAAATATTCGATAGGTGGGATCATCCTGACCATCGCGGTCCTGCCCGACGATGGTCCCAATATTATCAAGCTGAGTGCCTTCCATCAGGTCAATATTTAATCTGTCATATAAGGCACACCCTTTCGTTTCGAGATCTTGAAACTGAGTGGTAATATAGGCTTTTATCATTGCCGTTAAATTCGGCTTATTCTTATACTGCTCAATTAACCTGGCAAGTCCTAAAGCCTCGATATCTGTCAAACATTTTTCATCAGCTACGGAAGGAAATACTGGTGCTGGTGCAGGATCAAATCCAGACCACCAGCCACCAGAATAAACAGCCATAGAATCAGGTATAGTGGTAGATAAATTAAACCAACCTCCTGAGTATTCTTCGAGATAATCGCCTAATTCAACAGCCATTAAGGAAGCTCCGCCACGGTTATTCTTGATGAATCCCAATCTGATTTCTCAACAGTCCCTGTGGAACCGTCTTCAATGGGAATATTGTTATCCAAAGTAGGCGCTGGTGCCGTTCCAATCCTTACTATAATATCTGTTATTCCCGGGATATCCTCTAAAGAGGCCATCAATTCAGGTCTGATTATAACATCCTTACCAATTCCGAGATTTTCTCCAAATTCTAATAATGCTGCAGCTGCGAGTGCCGTTCCGGTTGGAGGGAAATCTGAATCAGTTTCTAAATCCACTTCCAGATAAATGGTTACAGCGACAGGTCGAGAAAATTCAACGGTATGGTTAAATCCCTGACTATCAACTACTATTTCAGTAACATCATTTCCAAAAGGCTGGATCCCCGCTGGCTTAGAATTAAATATTGCCTCTGCAACTTCAGCGTCAGCACTACTGCCACCATCAGCCTGTTCTACAATAGTTTCAAAACTATGAGCTGGACGTCCTGCCACAACAGCGTCAGAATCATTTTCTACAACAAAAGTAGCATCTACTTCATCTATCTCTAAAACAGCAGTCCGGATGGCTGGAAGCGTTCCTGCGGCATTTGTTCCCAGTGCATTTTCTCTTCTGGCTCTCAGTTCGGTATCAGTCTCAACATCATTTCCAACTGTGGCATCTGCCAAATTAAATGCGGAATCAAACCCGGTAACGGCGGTTTCAATAACAGTTAATGTCCTGGCATTGGCTGTAAAAGAAGATCCCGCTGTTTCAGCCGTGGCTCCGGTGGAACCTTGAATTACGCCTGGTGTAGTTTCTGCTACAGATCCCATTACATCCACGTTAGAATCAGTGATAACAAGCAAGGAGATCGGTTGTTTTCCATCTCTTCCGGCAAATGTAATTGTCATCCCAGCTGGAAACATATCCCCTGAAACGGTAATATCGCCAAACGTGTTTGAGAGGGCATTTAAAGCATCTTCTATTTCTTGAGCAGTAGCGTCAAAATCCAGAAAAGAGGTCTTTATGCTGTCTAATTCTAACTTGAACTGTCCGGATTCGGGCAGAGATGGATATGTTAAATCCTGAACTTCATCAGCACCAGCCACCAGAGTAACGGCATCATCAAGAAGGAATCTCGATAAGGAATTACCCTCCACAGATAAAATGGTCCCGGCTGGAATTAAAGTTCCAAGCGTTCCAATAAGATAAATGTTTTCTACAGTACTTTTAGTCGCTTGCTGGCGTGTTATTCCGGTTATTTGGGCCACCAGATCAAGGGAAACATCTGCAGCAGAATTCGGATATTGGGAATCATAAATGTCCTGCATTAACTCCCAAATATTAGATTCTCTTTCGGCAAAAATACCCTTTAGTTGTCCAAAAACATCTTCCGGAAGGGTGTTTATAAAATCACCGAGTTCGCCTTTTAATTCAGCATCAATTTCAGCATCAAGAATATCAAGTGTTTTTGGTACGAAACCCGCAGATGTAACGCCGTATTCAGTCATTAACTGCTCCTATGATAATCCTAAACTGTCAGAAAATGATATTTGTCCGAAAGTCGTATCTGCTCTAAATTCTAAATTTAATTCCCGGGTATCTGTATCCACTGTTATGGCCCATTGAGTTATCCTGGTGACATAATCTGCTGATAAAACGACGTCCTTGAGAGTGGCATCAATATATTCTGGTTCGGCATTTTTAGCCAATATTCTTTCAAAATAGGGGATTCCCTGCCTTTTATCAAGGAACCATTCTGCGAAAAAAAACTTCAATTTTTGAGAAATTTGCAGTGCAACGGAGTCGTTATCATCCGTAAGGCTCAGATCACCATTGGTGATTTTAACGTCTCCTACGACGCCGTCTGCTGCGTCTGTTATGAGGGTTAATCCTGCCATTAGTCTATATGTCCTGTGCCATCATTGCTTTGAGGTAAACGGCTTGCAGCCGAATTAGCTGTCATAGTGGCCAAAATAGCGGCACCTCCATCCGTAGGGGCCGGAACGGGAGGAGTAGGAGTAGAGATTACTCCTGAAGAATCGACCTCCACTCCTTTAATTACCATATTTGCGACAAGATATGTCACTACAGCACTATAAACCTTGCGTAATTCGGTTTTTAAAGCCGTTTTTTCAGCTGTACTCATGCTTCCAAGTGTCAATGTTGCGAACACTGCATCTCCCAAATCGTTTCCTACCATCGCCATAATTCTAATATACCTTTTAGGGTATCAATGTACTCAGTTTTTGTTGAATTAACGTGAATTCAGCAACAGTGGTAGCCAAAAACGGCATTGGCCCAATGCCGGTTATCACTTTGGCACTAATCAAACTACTGAGAGTGTCATTCATAAGGCTTAAAAAATCCTGGGTAGCGCCCTCTATCTTAATTTTACCATTCGGATACAGCTCAATACTCATATTTCCATTTTTCAAAACCACATTATCATTATTTTCCGAAACAGTATTATTAAAAGGATAAAGCCCGGGAATAAATATTGCATCTGATTTGTCATTCATCCTGACAGATTTTGGGGCCTTATTCCCACCTTCAATAAGCCATTCATCCATGGATCTTTGAGAGAATGCCAGTAATCCAGTATCCCCTCTTTTTATCGGTAATTGCAAATAAGCTTCTCCGCCATCAGATCGGGGAAGCAGGACCGGAACATCGGTAATAACAGGTGTGAGAGAAGTTGTTCCATCTTCATATTTCTTCTTTATATTTATTTGGACACCAGCTTTTCCATTTTCGTATGAGTCAACCGTCCCTGGAAGATGTATATATGTTTCCAATAACCGAGAAGTTAATGCTCCACGGATTACATCCGTTAAAGAAGGATCTGCTGCTGGGTTGTTCTCCGTCATGCGACATTCTCTATTTGGTCAAATTGCAGCGGAATACCCACTGTTGGATTAACTTCTGTTTTAGAAGCTTCGATAGTGGCCATCCACTGAGGCCCTCTGGTTTCACCATTAAAAGTAGTTTGTTCTATTCTGTAAAAAGCTCCTTTTGGCATTAACCGGGATGTGACATTTATCCCGCGCCCAGGCTGAAATCCTGCTTGAATAAGAGCTTTTAATTTTATTCCCTTATCTGTTTTTATAGGAGAACCAATAAGTCCGGTTTTTTCAGACAAGTCAATAGTTGGGGCATCAATTACTGCCCCAGGTACGGTTATTTGAACAGCCCCGTCCTGCACACTCCATTCTTTTTCCATGTTAGAAATGTACTGATCCATTAAACTGAATATTGCTCCATCCAATGTGACGGAATGTTTTATATTTTCACCATCTCCAGTCAATTCTGCTTTTATATTATTAGATAATAACCCTACCTCTTTTAAAATATCCTGAACTATCTGACCTTCCGATGTGCCTGCTTTAAAATTTCTAGCGAAGTTACTTCTGTGAAGAAGCTCGTCACCATCTTCCGCCTCGATGGTAGTTACCCAATCTGGACCGCGTTTCTCTGAATTAGTTCTCTTTATATCACCAACAAAAAGAAGCTGGTATTCTCCCTGATAACCTACTTCCAACTTAATAACGGGCCTTACGGATACTGGCTTTCTTGCGTCTATAAAATTACGGGACGCTTCACTTAAATTATAAATTGCGATTCTACCTTTATTGGTTTCGCTTTTGGTTGATTTTACTACATTGAATTTAATGAATAGTTGGTCTATAATCTTAGCTTTATTGTCAAGAATATTGGGGATCTCAGTAATAGTTACCCTAGCATTTCGCTGAAATAATAATGTGGGGACGGTCATGCCACCTCATTATATACAAGCCTTATTTCGCTTCCAAAATTATTACGAGTAGGCTCTTGATTTACATTTTCAAGATTAACGGCATACATGATGCCTTGTGGAATTGCCAGATGCTTGAATGATGATAATAGTTCGGTCCCGACTACTATTTTGATACCCATAATTATCGGAGCGTTTTCAGGGGTACTCATATCCATATACCAAGATGTGGATCTTCCATTATACCTAAACCTCAGTATGTAATCAGTACCGTCTAATTCCGTTTGGAAATTATAATTTCCAGAATCGCTGCTTATTGGTATTTCAACTATTGCCATAATAATTACTCTTAAAAAAGAGAAGGGAAAAATGATTCCTGTCCATTCAAAAGTGTCGATTTTTTTAATCCCTTCTTTGTTTTTTCTCCTGCGGCATTAGACGGTTTTGATCCTCCATCCTTTTCTGAAGTGGCCGTATGGGCAATTTCATCGTCAGGTATAGCGGCAGCGGTTGTTTCTGCAAAATCTAATTCCTCAAATACAACGCGAACATCTAATGATTCGGCATTTTTAGCCTTACGTTCAGAACTCAATTCAGAAATAACCATGCTTGAATAAGGTATTAAACCAGTAGATATAGATAATGGAATCCCATTTTTTTTCCAGTCAGAAAGCATCTGATATGCCGTCTGTGCCCTGTTTTTATTTTCATCATTACCAGCTCTATTTATCAGCTCTGTGCCGATTTTAGAACCGCCAAAACTTGCTGCAGCGCCACCAATTCCACCAATAGCATTCCCCATAAAAGATGAGCCTGTGGTGATAAGAGCCCCTACGATTGATGGGGGATGGTTAGATTGTATAGATCGCACAGTTAATTGGAGAGGCTCATCAATTTTATGATCCGATATAGAACCCCCACTTTCAATTGGGTGGCGAGTGTATACAGATTTATCTAAATGATTTTCACTAACCGTAGCATCAAACATGAGGGATTGATTATCTCCATCAGTTATAACTAACCTTTTTCTATTAAGAAAATTGGTAGCAGAATCATATAGGCTTTCAAGAGTCATTATTATTTTTCCTGACCAACCAAATCATTAATAGTTTTACGATTAACTTCGGCGTCATGCTCTGCCATCGCTTCCCGAACGGCATCTTTCACCTGTACGTTTTCCGTAACGTTTCCGTTTATATTCACGACTATATTAGCTTCGCCTGCTGATGCTATCCCAGCAGCAGTAGAAGCTATTCCCTGTTTCCGTTTATAATCAGCAATAATTGTGGACGTTCTAAGCTTTTGTTGAGCAGTCATAAATCTTTTGGCAGCTTCTTCTGAAGAAAATACCAAATCATCAAATTGTTCCATAATTCTAGGAACTGAACTTGATGGTATAATTCTTTCTTCTATTTTTCCGGTTTTAGGATCGAGTATGAATTTTTTAAAACTCTGTTGAAGAGCATCTTTTTGGAATACTTGATTCAATTTATCAATCACATCGGTAAAATTTTCTAAAAGAGTAATAAATGTTCTTAACCTACGTTCACGGGACGTCATTAACTTGTCCCATTTCCCACTATCGTCATCAGCACCAAATATTCTGCCGATAGCATCAAATACGCTACCAGCTAATTCTTTTGACGTCCTAACTAATGCTATTATTGCTTTACGAAACCGCTCAATAGTTTCCGGCTGAGCAAATGTCTTAAGCCATTTTTCAATTAATGATCCATCCTTCCTAACAAAAAAAGCTACATCCTCAAGGATGGCTAGTAAAGCAAGGAAAGCCGCACCTATTAGAAGAGGAATGGCAAATGTTTTCAAGTTAGCGAGTAGACCTACTATTCCCATCTTCCTTAAAGCCCCAATCAAAGAGAATACTGAACTGATAATCATACCTATGGAGGCCAACGAAACTGCTCCAAATACTATCCCCATCAACTTTACTGTATTTACCAGAACAGCTTCAAGACCGCCAAACAGTTTGATAAGCTCCATCACTGAGCTGGCAATTCTCCTTGATATTTTGAATACTTTTTCTAATACAATTTCCAACTTCTGAAAAAACTTAATCATCCGAAGCTTTATTAGCTTCTCATTGGCCTTAATCCATTTCAGTACCATGGTCACATATTTTTTTCCCATGGGTAATATCTTTGTGCCAATCTCAATTGCTATGATATTCAGTGTGTCACGAATAATTGATAATAATCCGAGAAATGATTTGCTTTGCTTGACCATCAGATCGGCAAATTTGCCCTCTCCGGAAGTCATTTTAATTAAAGCCTTCTCTACATCTTCAAACATCACTTCGCCAGCAGAAACCTTAGTGAACACATCGGCTTCTTTTATATTCATCTGCTCGGCTAATGCCGCAAGAAGAGGCACACCGGCCTCGGTGAACTGTCTTAACTCCTGACCTCTTAATTTGGTCGCAGTTTTCACCTGGCCTAAAGCCAAAATCAAGAAAGGAAGACGTTCTCGACCAACACCGGCAGCAACGTTTCCCAGTGCTGTCAATGTAGGTATCAACTTTTCAGCTTCAATATTATATGCAAGAAGCCGTTTAGCTCCGATCAATGTATCTTCTAATTCGAATGGGGTAGTTTTTGTGAAATCTTTCAATTCACCAATCAGCTTAGTAGCTTTTTCGGCACTCCCCAACATAGTCTCAAATGCTATGTTGGTTTGTTCCATGTCTCCGCCCTTCTTCAAGAAGAACCCCATGGCTGCAGTAGCACCGCCCAGCGCAACGGTCATGGCTTCAATAGATAATGTGAGGGTCTTAACTCCAGCGCCAGCCTTTTTTAAGGGACCATCATCAATTTCGAATCCCCATTTTGTTATTAGCTCACGAATTATCATTTATCAGTAGCCTTCTCCATGTCAGCAGCGTTTTTATCTTGCATCTCCATCTGAATATCAAGAAATTCATGAACATCCATCAAGTCATCAAGATTCCAATACTCCTTAATTTCCCATAATTGAGCTTTGCCTTCAATTATTGGTCGCCAGAGGAACCAGTCTCCGTTGACGGTTCCGGGGTCGTATCCTGCTCGGCTCGAATTTTTTTGAAAACTTTGCCTAATCCGAGCCTTTCGACGAAAAAACTTCCGTACTCCACGGTAAGAGCTTCTTTAATTACTTCGAAAATATGTCCGACGTCTACTTTCGCAAATACAAAATTAAATTTGCCCTCGTCTTCGATCAGACCTCCATTATCCTCATCTAAGCACTGGGTCTGCTGAAGGATCTCTAGGGAAATTTCTTGAAATTTATCCTCGGTAAGTTTTTCAGCTAAATTCGCAACGATAGTTCCGATATCTATATCGGATCCAAGTACGTCTTTTACATCTGAAATCCCCTTTACACTATCATTTAAACTGCCACCAATCATCCTGGCTAACTTAACCAGGAGCTTAATGGACTTCATGGGCGATACTCTACCAAAACGGTAAGAACGCCCATCAATAGTTTTCTTTACTATTTCTCTGGACATGTGGTTTCCTTTCTTTTGTGTGATCTATATGTTAGTTTCCGCCAACAACATTAACTGCTAATCTTCCACCTATAACCCATTCGCGAGAATTTGCTTCATTCTTGCCAAATACTGAATCCGGTATCTTATTAATACTTCCCGTAGGCATTGCATAAATAGAGTTTCCGCTTCCATCAATTACACCGACAGCCACGGTAGCATCAGCTTCAGCAATAGAACTTAACTGTAGATTGACGTCCGTACTCTGAGGTAATTCAAGGGTTATCGTTCCGTGCTTATTGCTATTCTTAATTCTCGTTTCTTCGCCTCCGGAACCCGCTTCATAAGCCCATTTATCTTCTTCCAGACTAATCGTGACGCTTAGAAAATTCGTAACAATAACGGCACCAACCAGTACAGATACTTCATCCGGTTTGTATGTTTTATCAGACATATTTTTCTCCTTTTAAATTCTTTTTTTTATATACTAGACCTGAACTGTGCCTGTTATGTTTATTTTATTCCATGCGCCAGTAGTTGTCACACTAAAATTAATGTCTTCTAACAGCCTGTTAGATTTATCTGTAGCAGATACATCTGCGATATCCGGACCGGTTACAACGATTGTGTCTTCATCATACCCACCGTTTCCAGCTAATACTAACAACGTACCCTTAACGGTGTTTACAACCGACTGGATGCCAGCGTTTGTCTGCGGTATTTTCTGACTTGCGACTTCAAGAGCAAATACATCCTCACCAATGCGAACCTCTGTCTGATCAATGAGGCGAACATTATCTATCCACTCTCCGGAAGCAGTCTGCATTGGAGATGATGTTATAATATTCCCACCAATAGATTCGGTATAATTTGCATACAAAGCATCCAACGCTGTCCTTTGAGAATCAGTAAGAGTCTGCGCCGCATCACTACTTACTACCTGAAACTTCCAGTTAGCAGAGCCGGGATCTTTAGGTCCCTGTAGACCTATAATCGCGCATTCAGGATAGTTATACCATTCAACGGCATATTTACCTAAAGACCTTTCTCTCGACGCAACAGACAATGTTGAAAAGATATTACTGGTTCCCCCTGTAAGAGCATCAGAATTAGCATCGGAATATGCAAATACTTTAGTCATAGCTTCAATAGCGGAAGATGCCGCTGCATTGTCTGTGTCACGGTTAGTTTGTGAACCCACTTTAGTCGTGACCAGAAAATACCAGTCATCATCATAAGCACGAACAGCAGTGAGTTCATCAGCAATAGCATTGGTGTTGGCAGCGTCGCCAATTGATTGTCCGGCATCGGTTTCAATTGAGAACCCTTCCGCTGCTACTGTGGCTAACATAACATAAGTTCCATCAGCAGGGTCAGTGAAAGATACGTTCCCTGTAAAGCCAGCATCAAAAGCAACCTTCAGGGCTGCGGCAATAGCTATCGCTGAAGCTCCGGTTCCAGAATCAATTGTAAATGACTGCCCATTGACAATTAAAGTATAATCGGTATCATCAGCAACAACAGAAATGGTCACGATCTGAGATTGAGCAGCAGAGACTTCTCTACGGCCTATTTTAACTGTCGGAGGGGATAGTTGCTGGCTGAAAAGTACATTAGCCATTCTGTATGCTTCGTCAGTGGAAGCGAAGTCTTCTGCCACAGCAGCTATGTTAGAATAGGATCTCGCTCTTTCTGAAAATTCATTATGAACAGCCAAAACCATTGGCGTTCCAAAACCTGTCCTGGTCAACCTGGCACTTGCCTTTGTGATTGTTACGGTTACATGATTCGTGATAGCTGCCATGATGGCCTCCTTATGGTACGGTTATTTGATTTCTTGCTTCGCCATTAACTTCAGTATCTATTACTACGGTATCGAATTGGCCAATAGCCACTTCGTCATCTGTCCATAAATAAGTCATTCTTACATCCATCTGGCTTCTTAATTTAAACTTCGTATCTTCTAATTCTGATATATCATTGACAGGCATTATCTCCATCACACCGATGTCGGCGTCATCCCTCAGTTGAGCTAAATGAATAGGATTCTCAAGTGAGGATGCCAGCTTAGACATACCGTCTAAATAATCTTCATCACTAATATATTTAATTGAGAGGGTGATTTCCTTAACAATCGACAGTTTATAGTTGCCTACAGCACCAGTTTTGGTCATATCGGCGCCATCTACATTTGCTGGTCCAACCAAAATGCTTAATGTCACATATGGCTGTGATGGCTCGTCAGCTATACGAGCACCCTGTCCGGAAGCTTTTTCCCATAAAATCTTATTCAGCGTTGCTGGTAATACCGTCTTAATCCACGTTACCAGTGCGGTATCAACTTCTGTACTGATTGTAATAGCCATTTAACTCTCTATTTTAGCTAAAACTGAGCGGTAATGTTTAGTCGTTCTCAGGTCGGGATAATGAGTCCAATTACCAAGCTTCAAAACTTCATGACTTTCCTGATCGTTTGTCTGCGGAAAACGATTGATTTGATCCTTCAACATAACTTCGCATTCTGAATACATCACTGATAATACTCTTTCTCTATCCGATTCAGGAAGTTGTACTACCTCATCCTTGGGAAGGGGTTGGATATTACATTTAACTTTCACAGGACTTTTGTCCGCAGAAGGAACCGGTTGCCCTGCACCATCATATGTAGTAGTCCCAGATGCCCTTATCAGGAAAACAGTCTCTTGCCTTAATAAGCGAGATCTCATGTGTATCCAATCAGCTTTTTAAGGTGAACTTTAGATTTATTTGCTCTCTTTAGTCTCCGAGTGTGAATCAACGGATTATCTCCAACAGTAGGTTTACGGGCAATAGTTGATGGACGGTTACTGGGTTCTCTGATAGTTTCAATTCGAGCCTGCACTGCTTCTTTCATTTCAAATCCCAATTTACGAAGAGCTTTCTCTACGGTAGTTCGGAGAAAAATAATATCACCAACTAATAATTTTGTTCTCCGTCGCCATTCTTTTCTGTTTTTATCGAAGGTGTGCCGAAGAAATGATCTTTCCGGAACACCGACACCAAATTCATTATAATACCCCGTATCCTGAACCCGCTTACCGCTGGCATACGGTTTTTCATCACGATGTATACCTATGGTTATAAATGCGCCTTTGATCTTATTCATATTACGTAATATCTTCAATCGCCCTTTATCGGTATCAGTAGTTATATTTTTAGCCACCGAGAATATCCCCATAGGTTTCCGCGGTCCCGTCTCGATGCTCATCCATGTCTTTAGTGAACTCTGGCTTAACACGATCAGTATCTTCTTGGCACGCGGTTTTATCTGCAATGGAAATTCCGCCAGCATAAGGAACTGCTGCGACTACAGAATCTTTTTTTAATCGAATAACGAGATCCTTGAAGTGCTCATACATCTTACCGTATTCAATAGAAACTCGATCTGTTTTTTCATTTACATACGGGGCGTATTTATTTCTAAGCGCTATTGCGAGAGATAATACGGTAGAGGAAATAGAAGCGCTATTTTGGTCAAGCGAATATTCTATTTCCTCATCATTTACTTGTTCATGGTTATTATCGGTATCACCAAGGTGGAAGCGTACGGCGTCCTTGTTACTTTTACTCGGGTCTCCTGAATAGTTCCATGACATAGGTTAAACCATATTATTCATTAAAACCGAATCCATCGACTCCAGAATCGTCTTTTTGGGTCGGCGTTACTGGAGGCTTATCGGGATCAATTTTATCTGCGGCCTTCTTAGCTTTCACTTGCGCCTCAGCTTTAGACAATGTAACCAGCAGTTTTTCTGTTGTATAATCTTCGTTAATATCTACATCAGCACCATTTTTAATTGCCGCCTTTAAGTCGGCAATCACCTGATCTCTGTCGGGTCCAGTTTTTTCCGGCTCTTTATTTTCCTGATAGCCATCTTTGAAATCATGCTTGGTGCGTTGTTTATACCTCTGGTAAGCTTTTTTAACTTCAGGACCATCATCAGAAACGTATATGCACCATAATTCGGGATTGGGCCAGCCCGAAGCTTCTGGACACGGTTCGCCAGAATGACGTTCTTCATATAAAGGTTTGCCTTTCGAATCAAGAAGTTCCGGATCTAATTTAACTTTTATTCTCTTTTTAATTAACCACATAACTTATTCCTTTCTTTAATGTTTTTAAACATTCTCCTATATTGGAAAAAAGCCACCCATAAAGGTGGCTCTTTTTAATATACATTTTTAGTTACCTGATTGCTTCAATTAGGATATAACTCCGTCAAAAAATATCCCACAATCAGAGGCTACTAATTTCATATCAAACGACATTTCGCCTTCAATCCTGTCGGATTTTAACAAAGGTGCCCTGAGTTTAGTTATTACAGAACCGGCTGAACCAGCACCAACATGGCCAGTCCATTTGAAAATATAACCAGCAGAAGGTTTCATCTTAGAACCCTTTTCCGGTGCATAAGTAAGCAGACAACTCTTTTCGGTGGCTATAAATCCGATATCATCAGCAGCGCCCTTAACCGCAGAATTCTTAACTGCCTGTCCAACAACAACCTGTTTGATTTCAAGTTGGGCTGCGAATATTTCTAGGGTAGGATTCTTGGAAGTAGTGTTTGTTATCCTAGCAATAACTTCAGGGTGGTTTTTTATGACTGACCAAACATCATAACCCATGGAAAGAGTGAAATCCTCTTTCATCATGCCCGTTCCAGATATCAAATTAGATATCTGTTCTTCAATATCAGTGATAGGATTACTGTTTGCGGCATCCCATAAAACAGATGGTGTAACATCTGCGGACCAAAGACTTGTGGTGAAGTAATTACTAAAGAATTCAACTTCACGTCTTATCAGAAGAATCTGAGTAACAAACTGTGTTGCGTCAGAATCACTATCCAGAGGCTCGTCTTCATTGTCTCTAGTCTGATCGGCTACATCCTTATGGAAGGCCCATACGTCACAGTTGAAAGTATCTGTACCGAGATTGTATTCTCCACCAGCAGATTCAGAACCAGGAGCGCGTTTTTCAGCAAGGACTCTATAAAGATCACCCTTATTATAAGTGAAAAATGTATTACTTTGTTTCGCCGACGGAACAGAAGGGAAAATGCTGTTAGCCACATATGCTTTTTCATCTTGAATATAAGCAGTACTTATATCGGTCAGTGGAGCATTAATGTGAACTTCGCTTCCAGTAGGATTCGATTTCTTAATGTATGCTAATGCTGCTTGTTGTAATAAATAATTCATTTTAATTCCTTAGTTTTAAATTAAACTTTTTTCCCTGGTAAATTTTTATCCTGGCTTACGGTTGACTGGAAGATGAACTGGATGATGAGCTGGAGCTAGATGAGCTGGAGCTACTTGAAGAACTGGAAGAACTTGAAGAACTAGAAGACGATGAGGATGAACTCAGGCTTGAAGAACTGGAAGAACTGGAGCTTGAAGAGCTTGAGCTTGAAGAACTTGAGCTTGAAGAGCTGGAGCTTGAAGAACTTGAGCTTGAAGAACTTGAAGAACTAGAAGACGATGAGGATGAACTCAGGCTTGAAGAACTGGAAGAACTGGAGCTTGAAGAGCTTGAGCTTGAAGAACTTGAGCTTGAAGAGCTGGAGCTTGAAGAACTTGAGCTTGAAGAACTTGAGCTTGAAGAACTTGAGCTTGAAGAGCTGGAACTTGAAGAACTTGAGCTTGAAGAACTTGAAGAACTAGAAGACGATGAGGATGAACTCAGGCTTGAAGAGCTGGAAGAACTTGAAGAACTTGAAGAGCTTGAAGAGCTGGAACTTGAAGAACTGGAGCTGGAGCTGGATGAGCTGGAGCTGGAATTCTTTTTTGACTGGGCATCTAAATTAAGAGAAAATTTCTGACCATCAGCAGAAGTAGATGTCATGGCGATACCGGCTCTAACTCCAAATCCCGACTGATAAAATTTTCCGCCTGTACCACATACAACTTCCGCACCCGCAGCTATAGCACCACCGGCAACAGCAAGAGAAATGCCTTGAGAAGTGATACCTACAGGTTCACCAACAGTATCGGTTATTGTCTGGAGGACACCAACAAAAGCATCGGATCGTGCAGCAACTAAAATAGCCTGTGCGCTGGAATTGATTTTTGCACCATAGTGCAACTTGCCAGTTAAGTCCGCCCCAGCGGGACGGTTAAAAGGACGTATGCCTGCTTCAAATGCTTGTACTGTCATATTGTTTTACCTATACGGATAAGTTCTGAGCATCCAGGTTAATGGTGAACTCTACACCGGCTCCTGAAGCGCCGTTCATTGCTGTACCAACTTTTCTTCCTGTAGTCAGTGTTATGAACCGACCGACGGCATTACATTCTAACTCGGCTCCGGCAGCAACAACCGCTCCTGCTATAGCTTTCGACTGGCCCTTGGAAGCTATCGAAACAGATCTTCCTTGAGTGTCAGTTGTAGTCTGCAATACTCCAACAAAAGCATCATTAATGGACGAAACAACTTCGACCTGTGAGCTGGAGTCTATTTTTATACCATGATACTGTTTAGTGCTGAGATCGCCTGACGCTTCCATCGAGAAGGGGCGTAATCCATTTGAAAATACTGTCATAATTTTTTCCCGTTAAATTCGTTAGTTATTATCTCAATTCAGGATTGTTTTTTCGAACTTCGATTCTGGCTTTTTCAATACTCATTTTAGGATCGGCTTTTGCCATTTCTTCAGCCATTTTTTGAATCTTAGCTGTATTGTCCGCGCCATCATCACCTAAGTTAGAACCCGTTTCTTTGAAAATATCACTGGATTCAAGAGCTTCATTAGTTTTTTTGAAACTTTTCTGCATAGCCTCAAACCCTTCCTTACTCATTGTTTTGGAGGCTTCTTTCAAAAGTTTTGCCGTATTTTCGGGCTTATCTACAAGGGGATATTCATCCGTAGCCATTTTTAAAAATTTATTATCGTCATTGACATCTTCGAGACCGTCAACACGTTTGACTAATTTTTCATTTGTTTCTTTAAGTTCTTTATTGATTTTTTCGACTTCGTCAGCCTTAGTGATTTTCAGTTGGTCTTCTGCGGACAATGACATTGTTTCCCCTTTTTTTATTGTAGCGGTTAATTCTTTATTGGTTTTTTCAAGTCCGGCGAGATCTTCTTTAGCCTTAACAACATCAGCTTGAGCTTTTTCCAGTTCAGTTTTCACTTCGCCTTCATCTTTTTGGATGTGTGCGCTTGCAGAAAAATCATCATTTCGAATAGCAATGGAAGCACCGTCAGGCAATTCACTCTTAACAGTTTCCATTAATCCCAGGATAGCTTTCATTGTTTTCATGGTGCCATCAGTAAGTTTCTTACCTTTTTTGGCAGCAGCCGCTTTAAAAACTTCAAGATTTTTATCGGTATCTGTTTCATTTGCGAATTTAAATTCTTTTAATACTGCAGCTAAATCCATGTTCCCATCCTGTTTTGTTAAATAAAATTTTTTATGATTAGCACCTTTATCAACGGTTGATACTTCTTCGACATTAAAATCAATGAGTTCATTTGAGTCTTTTTTAATAAGTGCCATCTTGATATCTTCCTTAATTATAAACGCAAAATGAAATAATAAAAAGAAAAAAATGCTGTTTTTGTTAAAAAAACGGTCTTTATACCCAAAAAGGTCGGGTTATTCCGAATTTAGATTGACAAGTGTAATACGTTAGTGTATTTTTAGTGTAGTCGAAAGGATGAATGTTATGAAAGAATGGATGGTTACATATTACAACAACGGTATTAAAATAATTTAAGGGAACCAAGAAAGTTCAGGTAGTACTCACCGTAGCACATCTTGATCACGATGAGGATAACTGGGATGTGAAGGATGATAGGTTGAAGGCTTTATGCCAGTATCATCATTTGAAGCTGGATAGGGAAGAGCCTATTCGTAGGAAGAAAAAAGTATGATATTCAGTAAAAGAAAAAAACTTGCAGAAGAATTCTATGAATGGAAAAAAAAGAAATCAACCGATATAGGCTCCTCACTAGACGACTCGCCATTCAATGTAATAACGTTTTTAGATCTTAAAGGATTACTGAATGATAAATTAGGTGTTATTCTTGGTACAGAATTTACGCTGATGGATAAGCCCGCCAATGAGAGAGCCGTTATCTGTCGGCCCTCCCATAAAACCTAACCAGAATGATAATCTGCCGGACCACCGGACACTGCCCAACGCGGCAACTTCCGGTCTGATTACGCTTGCAGGAATTTTCGTGAACACACCTGCCCATCTCAGTCTGATACCTACACACCAATCTTATCTTCTGAAAAACTCCTTTAAGGAGTTCTACGGATTTTGGATCCATAATGGATTATGCGGGACGCCTCTTACCGTACCCACCTGGGCTGAAGGCTGTTATCTCACCCTTCTTGACTTTCTCCCAGACATCCTTATCTTCAATCTTAACTGCCATTATCCAGCTACCCTCTTTAATTATCTGGCCATCCGGGGCCGCGAAATCAACTGGAGCAATAAACGATTCTACAGGTTGAGCTTTTATAACGTGATCATGCTGTTCTTTTATTTCCTGGAAGTCATACATGTAGTCATGGGCTGATTTTTCGATTTCCTCTTTCGTCATGCGGTCGCCATGAGAATCGCCATCGGGAGTTACATTGGTCCATGGCTCAATAACTACTCCATAAACAATCTGTTTTTCAGGTGCGGTTTTCCAAATGTTAGCTGATGCAGTCTTGGGTAATTCCTTAACGAGCTTACATTCCTCGATGACTTCCATTAAGGTCTGTTTCAGCTCTGATTTTTCCAGCTGCTTCTTCAGTTCAGAATCCGTTCCGATGAAAGCTGCCTGCATTATATCTTTTACTGTCATGTCTGTCATTTCTTTTTTCTCCTGCGAATAATTAAACTACTCCTACAATTCGGATGGGCCGATGGTCGGTCAAATGGTCCCAGTACCCCTGACGGATCTATAAATTGTTTATTTAATGGGACGGCCTGACCATCCAGATCAAGACATATCCTCGAAGTCTTGCTATCCCTGGTAGCCACCCAAACTTTTTCCCATGTCTTCATAGAAATCACGCCGTCCACAACAGCCTGGTCCCACATGTCAAGCTGACCCTGAGATATAACATCAGTTAACTCTGTCTGAGCAATTGTCAAGGAACGGCTGCGAAGGGCTCTTTTCGTATACGCCACTATTTTACTATCTATTTTGGCTTGCGATAAACCTTCCGCAGCTAACGTGTTCCTTAAATTTACTACAGCTCGCGCTTGCTTGGCATTTAAGCCGATAGAGCCGCGAATCATCTGTGATGCCCGGGGAAGAGGAATTCCCTTGTCAAAGGCTTCGAAAGTCATGATCCGAGTAGCTTCCCGTCCTGAATTAGTTACCAGCTCCAGACGATTTGCTGTGGTGTTGGATAAAAATTTTAAAGTCTTAGGGGCTCTTGGATCAAAAGTATAATCCGAATTATTTATTACAGGAACAAATGCTATCGAAGCGACAGCAGCTTGCTTCAATGACAAAGCCAATAGATCATCAGCTTTTTCCGGTTCGAATTTATCCCACTTAACACTCTCCACTACTTTAGACATTTCCCCAGTTTTCAGTGCTTTGGTGATTGCGGTAATAGTGGTAGCATCACGTACATCATCAAATCCATCACGATAAGATTTCGCTACCCTGGACATTTTAGCATCAGCAATATCATTCATCTCCTGATGTTGCTTCTTCTTACCTTTAGCTTTGGTAATGAAGGTAGGATATGCTACGTTTGTCGGCATATTTACATTTCAGTATTTTCGAGCTGAGGCAGCCCAAACTCTTTTCGAAAATGAGCTTCCATTTCTCGATCTGGAAAGAAGGTCATTCCTGCGGAGGCAAGTTTAGCAATGCTCTCTACAATTGCAGCAGCATCTTCCTTCTTAAACGGTCCATGATTAATTTTTGGCGTACGGGAAGGATCCCATCCATTTAGTTTAAACAATCTTGGAATAGCAAAATCATTAAACGGCTCTTGAATTTGATCAACAATAGTATCCAGTGACATGATGAATAATTTACTCTTATCACCAACTAGAGCGTGACTCCCCACTTTATCCTGACCTAATTTTAAGAAATCAGCAAGTACAGTCTGAAGTATTTCGTTCTGATACCTTTTTATAATATCATTGGTATTGAACTGCTTCTTACCTGGGGAACTTACCAGTGAAAAATCATACATGGGATTATTATTTTCGTCCACATCACTCGGTATGACTATTCCTGACTGCTCATCATTCCTTACATTCTTAACAATGTTCTGACAATGTTCGTAAATAGCCTTTTTCTCAGGAGTAGCATCAGTATTCATTATTTCTGCGGGAACCTTCATCATTGGTATACCTGCATTGTCTCTTTCAATACCAATACCCTCAATATTCTCAGTATTCTGTTTGAACCACCATGGTCGGTACGCATTACGAAGTAGGGAGCGTCCTTCCGGATTATTTCGATTGGTTTCAGTACGGAATAGCATAGCTTTTTCTATAGGTATCCATACTTTTTTCCAAACGGGAGGCCCCCATTGAAAGGCTCCTTGTATTCCGCCATTAAGATCAAGAACCCATCCACCATTAACTATTGTCAGTTGATCGCGTATGGGTAATTTCCTCCATCCAATTTTTCCATCGTTATATTTACTGCTTCCGCCAGTAATATGATTTTTCAATCCAAGTCGCCTTTTGTAAACTATCTCATGATAGCTGAATCCGTGATTAACAAAACTCATCATCGAACTTAAAGTGTCTGACCAACTGGAGGACATGTCGTGTAAATTTTCCTGGACAAATACCGCCCGCTCCACATCCTCAGCGTTTGAGCTGAAAGGTTTGACTATATAGTTAGCCTGTCTAACGATGGTTTTAATTGTATAGAGAAAAGATCCTATGGTAGCGTCATTATCTGACATCTCGCGCCAAATACGCTGTCCCTTCACGCCCTGAAGCTTTTTTAAGATATCATCAAATACATATCCGGAACTGTAATTCAGTCCCGTATAGCCAGCCTCACCCATCTTAAGAGTATTACCGATGGCATTTGGAGAAAATTTACCAAGTCCAACAGAGGGATCCATAAACTGTTTTTTGACTTCTTTTTGTTCGTCTTCCCCGGGATTAATTAAACTTTTATTCATAATGCCTCTTAATTCATCATATTATGCAAACCACTGGTTTTGCCCAAATCTGAAGGAGGAGCCCAGCCTTTCACCGCTGTTTTTGCGGTTGTAAATAAATAAGCTGCAATTGCGGCACACATAATGGTGTCATCATGTTCGCCCGGCTCGGCCTGTGGTTTATTATTGATATCAACAAAAGTATCGGCCTCACTATAAAATGTCGGATCATTTACTCTCATAGTGCCGTTATAAACACCCTCTTTCAAAATATCCAGCATGGTTGGGCGTGTAATACGATCGGTCAACCAGCCTTTCTTCTTCTTTGCATAATAATATAGATTCGGATATTTCTTTTGACCAGAACTCAATGCAAGCAAAACCGCGTGTCCATGATTGTTCCTTTCTACCGCGATCAACGGCCATAATCCCCTAAAACAAAGTTTTTTACCTATCCAGTATAATAAATCAGCCAGATCTTCCGGTTCCTCCTGTCCACGAAAACAGCATATTTCTTCCCGGGTGTTCTTATCAAACGCCTTAATTGTACCATAATCGCCATCCGATAACCCCTCGGAAGTATCTGAGGATATTAAATGCTCATGTTCCATATTTGGCTTATGAAACCAGATAAAGCCATTTTTTGACCGGAGAATTATTGGTGAAGCTTTCGCCTTGATCTGTTTCATTAAGAGCAATTTCTTGAAGAAGTTTTTTCCCGAAGTAAGGAAGCAAGTTATTGGATCAGACGGGTATTCACGATTAAACTTATCAATATCGCCTTTAAAATCAAAAATTTTCTTTCTCCGGAATTCCATCTGACTACGAATTGGAGGCTCCCCCCAATAGTCAGTAACCTGGGCTATCCACTCCTCTTCCGCCAGGATATCGTCCGGATCATGGAGTTCAGTCAAAGTATTCAGTCGGTACGCTGAATGGTCCAACCAACAGAAGAACACATTCAGGCGCGTATCAATATCTTTTTTCCAATCCTTCTGAAAAAAATTCATCCCATTGGGAGTAGTCTCTGAGCTATGCTTCTGTTTAGCGGGTAATGCAGCCAGTGTAGCAGCTATCCGGTCAGGGTCTTGGAAAGCGGTCTCAGATAAATGCAGGCGATGTACGTGGCCGGAACGATGCTTTAATCCAACATAAATACGACTTCCAGTCTGGGGAAAGTAATAACCATACAATGAACCTCCACCTCTGTCCAGTACCGGCTTGAGTTTTGGATGCATATGTTTATATGCCGTAGCGACTATCCTGAAAATAATCTTAATTGAATCATCGTCATGGCTTTGGATGAATACCGTCAGGTTCCGGCCCCATATGCAATCATCCAAATAAACGATGGCCCAGAAAGTTGTTATCCCAATCTGACGCCCCTTCAGAATATTCGGGTTGTTTTTTAAATTGCCCTTTTTATCGAAACATTTATCCCAGAGTTCCTGCTGCTCCTCATTAAATTTGAAGGTGGCGAGATCACCTTCCTTGTTAATGATTTTATAGAGGTTATTGCACCTCCAATGTTTTGACGATACTTTCTTGGTAAATTCAGGGGGTATCATGAAAACAATATAATCATGACGCTCTCTGAAAGCAAGCGTATTGCCTCGGACCGGAAACATCCAGGCCATGCCCCTCTGCATGATCACTAAACTGTTTTTTCTCTGCCTTGCGATGGTTACAGTATGGGATCCACCCAACTATTCTGAGGGTCCGGAATACAGTATGAGCCTTCCATGCCTTAATTTTGCCTACAATTAACAGCTTCTTATACAGTATATCAGCCACTTCTTGATTGAATTGTCCGGTAGCGAATAAGAAATCATGGATAAGAAAAGCCGCCCATGTGTCAGGATCGAATTTACCGAAAATTAATCCAATAGGAAGAGAGCTACCGTCACAGATGAATCCTGCTGGAACGGTAATTATTTTCCAAACGCCATTCAGTTTGAATTCTAATGTATACCGCTCAAGGTTGATTACTTTCTTGGTCCCAAATTTATAAGGCTGCAGCTTTGGTTTCGGGACCGCGCCCAGTATCTCTATCTTCACGTTATTCCTCCGTTCAATTATCATCATCCGGAAATGAATCCGAAATCTGCTCAGGTGATTCTATCTCAGCACCAGGTTCCAATGCTTCCAACAACTCTTCGGTCTCCGATGGTTCCTCGGCCTTCGTTTCTTCTGGAGGGGGAATAGCCTCCTGCTTCTGTCCTTTCTCAATCGCATCTAAAATAGCTAGGTGCCCATCTTCAGCGGATTCCCCACTCTCTTTCATTTCCTTAGCCATGACATCTATGCCAAAAAGCTCCACTATCTGCTTATTAACTACTGCAGCTGACTTATAATCCTTGGCAGAAAATAATTTGTAATATATTCGCTCATACCGCATGTATGCGGTGCCTACCATAAGGCTCTTACTCTTATCCACTGATTTACTGATCGATTTTTCTATCCGGAGGATGATTTGCTTGCTTTGCTTGAAGCTGAGCATCCACTGGTCCATCATATGTATCAGTATGCTCTCATTTGGCTTACCATCCAAAAGCATCTTAGTGATTTCCAGTCCTCTGAGGTTCCATAGAAGCCGTTTAACCATCCTATCCTGAAGGTTAGGCATCTTCACCTTATCGCCAGCAATAAGTACCCATTTGCGCTCTAACTCCTTCATTTCGTCAGGGCGCGTGATGGGTGTTTTGATTTTATCTACGTCTTCTGGATCTACATGAACACTTATGGCAACAGAGTTGTGCTTACTCTTCATGTTATTAATATTTTTATCAATCTCTTTTTTCCTGGCCATTTTATTACTCATATCTATAAAATAGGCCCTCATTTTATCATAGGTGCGCTTAACATCAATTAATGAATCCATATCTTCAGGAGTATTAAAAACGACTAGGTCTCTTGTAATGGCGTCTTCCAGTACTCTCTTTTCTCTACATATCATATCGCAAAATTCTTCGCGAGTGCAATATTTCGACGTACCCAGAAAAAGTCTCCCCTCGTTCAGACGAAGGAATATTTCAGAAGTATTCCTGCCTTCGAGATATTTTCTTGTGTATTTTGCAACCATTATCGATTATGTAATTTAAGTATCGGTTTGCCACTTTTCATTTTTTTTATCACTTTATTCAATTGTTCTCTCAGCTTAATAGCGGTAGGAAGATCAATGTTAGCAGTAAGCCGGTTCTCCATATTTTTCTGAAGAGTATCTATTTGGACACCGTTGTTTTTAGGATCATGGGTGATATCTATTTCAAAATTCATGCCATACCCCTCTCAATATCCCCATTAAAATAACCGGGTTTAGATTTAACCTCTGTGAAATGTATTTTCTTTCCCAAAAGCCCGAACACTTTAATCAGGCGAGTAGCAGAAAATTTAATTGAGCTTCCACTGAAGCGTATTGTGTAACACCCCTTGACAGGCTCCGCGACGAAATTAACCGACAGAACCGTCGTTCCCGGTATCCTTTCGGCAACTATATAATCCCGTTTCTCACTCGCAGCAACAAATTTTGCCGACAAGTAACATACGCCCATTTTTCCGAATGTAATAAACATTATCCTTTCCTCCCATCTGTTAACTTTCCTTGTTTAATTAAATAATCCTCTGCTACTCGCTCAAGAAAATCAGTTCGACTATTAAACTTGTTCTTATCAAGCAGATCAATAGCTTCCAAGGTAGATTCGCGAAACTTAATTCCAATTTGCTTTCTTCTTTCGGTCCACGTTATCATGCGATCATTTTCCTTACCCATCCCATTCCTTATCTTGATAATTATCAGTCAACTTATCCATCTCATACGCGAAATATATATAAGCGCCAAGCAGTAACAGCGGTAAACCTATAATAATAATCAGTGTAATCATAATCTACTGAACATAGCTATTAATAAAGCCATAAGAAAGATTACTATTGCTATGGATTGAGCGTTCTGCATATTACCTCATTAAATGTTTCATTCCCTTAACCCGTTTAATATGTACACCCCTCTTATCATTTTTAAGACGCTTGATCTGGCTTTCTAAAACCTTCAATTTAGGTGCATAGTCCGCCTCGATAGCAACCTTCGCAGCATAAGCTTCTTCATCTATGCGCTTCAACAGTTTGTTACGCTCCTCAATTAATTCATGCAGTTGCATAGCCATTCTCCTTTCCATTAGACCATGAGCATTTGGCCCTGTTTGCTTTGTATTGGCAATTGGTGCAGTTTTTCAAATTCCCAGCCCTAGTTGAATGGGGTTTTTTATTTCCAGAGTTATAATAGTATCGTTATGCGCTCCACCATGAGCAACCATTAGCACGTCCGTCATAAGAAAGCCATATTTTTCACCAATTCCACCTGAATTCCATCCACAAGCCACAGCCATTCCTTTGTGTTTTGTAATGCGGGATATCTCAACTTTTAATTTTGCCCAAAAACTTCCCTGAGTAGTCTCCATATTGACTGTTTTTTTCATTTTTTTATAACATTCACTAACTTGTCTCGGTGAATATGGGGGATCAAATAATACCAAATCAGCTTTGTCATCCGGAATAGTTTTTAAAAAATCTAAAGCATCCATATGTTCATCAGCTATTATTTCAGGATCTAAATCATTCGAATAGCACAAATGCTTAAAAGGGCTATTTCTAACGAAAGGATCAACAACAAAACCGTCAAATGGCATTATTTTGCCTATAAATTCCATTATTGGATTTATGTTAAATGTGTTTGCATCTGGCATGGCCCACCGTCTTTGGATGTTTATCATATCCCCAACTCCCCTTGACTAACCCTTTTCATTCACTTGCCTCCGTCGTTCTCTTGTTCACTGGATTGGAGGAGCTGGATACCTTCGCAAGCATTACTGAAACAACTCCTGTCTGCCTTGTCCTCTTTCTTTAATTTGTCCAGTTCCCGACTTTTAGCTTCCAATTCCTTCAGATACCATAATTGAACCATGAGTGGATCATATTCACCGTCTTTGTTTTTTGCCCTTCCAACCTTATTGCACCTTTCACAGTGATCATCTTCTGGAAGGTGTTTCTTGATTCTTGCCATGAGACAATCAAGATCAGCTTTCATTATCACATGAGTATAATCTCTAAGGACTGTTTCTTTTAGTAACCGCTTCACCTCTTCCCTTATTTTGTCTGATAACGTCATTTCCTCTCCCAATGCTTTGCTGTGATCTTCTGTGCTTCCGTTCATCATTCCTCCCCAAACTTTTCTTCCATGTCATACCAGTACATTAATTGGGCCAGAATATATTCTAAAAGGTCTATTCGCCGTGGGTGGTTCCATTCGTTAAATGTGTTATTATAAAGGATATTCCATCCTAAATTATTCTCAACTGCTATTACTCTTTCGTGTATCAAATCTCCAAGTGTCATTCACTTACCTCCGTTGTTCTCTGCTTTTAGTTTACAAAATAGTGTTTTGACAAAAAACCAATACATTTTTAATTCACTCCAGTGGTATACAAAAAAAGCACCATATGTAGCTGTCTCACATTTACAGTAAAGGCAAAAATCCCCGAAGAAAACGCTGTAACGAATGAATTCCAGACGATCATCATAGCAAACCATACGACCAAAAAATTATTTAACACCCCATCCCCTTTTTATTATTTTCCGGCTTAGTCTGCAAGCACACATCACGCATACGGACGGCTTGAATTAAAGCTCCTTCGGGGTCGTTCCTTTGGAGGGCTGCCCGGAAAGCGTAGTATGGTGTGCCCCTACATTGTTCCCTATGAGTTAGATCACTTATTAGACAGCCCTTACATTCAAGTGTTGAGTCGAATGCGATACAGTAAGCGCACGAAGAGCCGGAATATATTATACCGTTAATTGATGCTTCCCCCCCCGAGCCCTCTGTATGTGTTGTGATCCCGTTATCCCGGAGGGTTTCAATTATAGAATTCCACTTGTGTACTACTGAGTAAAATTGGTTGAGTGGTGTCATGAATTCTCCTTTGTTAATTCACTGCAATCGTAAATATTTAAATATCAATTCTAGTTAGTTATGGGGTTAGCGTCTTGATTAACGCTTTCCAGCGGATTTCTGGTGGAACCGTATGGTACATTCGCCCTGTTATATACCCTTCATCCTTAATTACTATTTCTGACAAAAAATCCATATAACCTGAAAAAATATCCACACCCATCTTCCCATAAATCTCATCCCACTCTTTGAATGTAGCTTTGTCGTTGTCTTGGGGGTTCCAAATTTCGCATGGACAATTTAAAAACAAACATGTTCCGTCTGGCTTTCTCAACCATGCAGGCCTATCGCCTGGACCAGCACTATCATGCTGATATTTCCACCCCATTAGTGTTGTTCCTACCAATTTCTTTTCTTCTTCAATTCCCATAATACTATCCTTATTTTAAAAGTTTATTAGCCTGTTCCTGGAACTGCTTGTAAAGGTGGTTAGGAAAGATCAACTCTCTGCCGTAGTTGGTTTTGTTTTCCTCATAAAGAGCCAGAGCCAGAGCCATAGCCAGAGCCAGAGCCATCGCCAGAGCCAGAGCCATCGCCATCGCCATAGCCAGAGCCAGAGCCATAGCCAGAGCCATCGCCATCGCCAGAGCCAGAGCCATCGCCAGAGCCATAGCCAGAGCCATCGCCATAGCCAGAGCCATCGCCATAGCCATAGCCAGAGCCAGAGCCATAGGATTTTCCTTTTTCTATTGTTGCCATACCTTCACCTCGCTAATTGATTTTTTGGCTTTTTCCGTCATAGGCGTTACTTCAACAACTTCAGTTAAAGTGATTTCGTCAACTTCACACGGAAACTTACAGTTTTCTGGCTTGCTCGTTCCCTCCATAGCCAACTGAGAAAGACTTGCGGCTCCCGACCATCGCCAAATCCTCCGGGCTTTCTTTAAAACAGCTTCTTTCCCCTCTCTTTTAGCGACATATCCAGCAAAAACACCAGCCGAATAAGTCCTAACCATACAATATTTCATTCCGTTCAGGTTTTGAGCTGGTTGTGATGATATTGAATCTTTTGGAACGTATATTGTCCCGTTAATATCCATTTCATTTATCGCTTGTTTCATTTGTTCTCCTTTTGTTATTTGGTACTATTGCCTTTGTTGGTTGTTATTTTAAAAGTTTATTAGCCTGTTCCTGGTAAGCTGCAACATCGCTACCCAATCGCGCTCATTTGTTTCAATAAATCCTCATTGGCTTTTAAGGCTCCTTCCTGAACGTCTTCATTACAGCTCATCCAGTTTCAAGGCATCCATTTCTTTTTTAGTGAAGTGGTCTATTACGATTAATTTATTTGAATATTGAATATAATTTCCTTTGAAAGGTCCATCGCTTGGACCATCATGAAACACATTCACATATTCGCCGTATACATTGACTGCCGTAACCACACATAACTCCCCATGCAATTGCCTAGCGCCATCAATCCCCCACACGGCAGGATTATTCAATACGCCAACATCACCTACCCTTACCTTCTTCATCACACGCTCCCGTCCTGATTATCTGTCATTTCTAATCGTATATACAATATATACTGTATATACGAACCCGTCAAGTCCCTTATTAAAAAAAAATCCGAAAAAAAATTTGGGACCCAGCAAATATAGCCCGGGTACTTATAGCCGTGAAATTTCTAAGAATGGATTAGAATTGTGGTGTATATACAGTATATACGCTTCTCTCAGGACTTGATCCCATTATTTTTGCTCCTCACACGCGGCAAACGAGTTAGGAGTCCCAAGGCGCAAGATTTTTGGATAAACTCAAATAACCCAAACACCAACATCATCCATACCTTCGAAAATAACCAAACCACTTATAATAACACAATATCACCACTATATGGCGCGGGCGGCCTGTTCCTCCGCTATACAAACCCTGGCCATAACAGATTACGTTCATTCCGCTCGGCACCCTTCTATACGGCCTAAAAACAGGGGTGATAAATAGTCGGGTAAAATGTAAGCAAAATTTTTTAGCCTAAATGGGCTTGGGTTTTGGACTCCTGTATAGCTGGGTAGATAAATGGCCTAAACAGAGCAGAACGAGCGATTGCTAACGGCCAGCACAACACCACTACGCACTACTTGAATATATACTGTACTCAACCCCTGAGCACTGCACATCACAACCTTATATATAACACAGTGTTATGAGGTGGACTACAGTATTTATTCAATAACAGCACAAATAACTGCGACCATACACGGCCTAAACCTGTATATTTCAACGTGTTAGCTCCCTACAGTTTTTTTTCAACCCAAAGGTTTTATTATGGGTATGTTAGCGGTTGGGTTATACGGGCCGGAAACGGCATATATACGCATTTTATACCTAAATGGAAAAATGTATAATATCGCTATTTCATTATTTGTAAACAGAATTATGCTGTTTTCGGGCCTGGTGTTCAAATGATGAACGCCATGATTTAACGCTCATTCAGCATTTAGTACTAAATAGTCGTGATATTTGTAAGCAAAAAAAGCGAAATTTAAAAAAAGTGCTTACAAAAAGTGCTTACGCTTTTAAGAGGTTTTAGGCCAATTGAAAAAACCTTCATTTAAGGAATTCTCTCTTATTATTATTACCTAAACTGTACAAATATTAATAATAAGAGGGAAATGAGAGGGTTTAGGAAATTATGAGAGTATGACGGTTTTTGACTTGAATGAAAATATGTAACATTTAGAGTCGTTTAATAGAGAGAGAGGGGGGGGGAAAGGCGAAAAGTGGTCTCTAAATTAACTAACTAAAAAATATTAATTTTGAATATTTCTGAATATTTGTTTCTCTATATGTCTATCTACCCCGTTTCAGCGTTACAAATTTTCAAGTCCTTGTGTTATAAGGACTTAAGTGTAGCGCTTTCTGTAAGCACATTAGTAGAGGAGCGTTACAATGCTGTATTGTAAGCGCTTACATCAAAACGCCTATCTAAAACAGTGCAAAAAAGCAATCCCTACTCAAAGCATGGGAAAACCGTTTTTTGTATATACTGTATATACGCTGTTTTCTGTTATTAGGACTGTTAAAATGCAGCATTACTAGTGTATAACGATATAAAGCGCGTTTTTTTTCTGTGTTACATTCTGACCATGCAGTAATAATTCAATTGACGACGGAAAACGGTGATTTGACGCAAGTTTGTACAAAAAAATATGTCGATTGTAGACGATATGGGCCTATTTGGCGTTGCGTAACGGAATTGTCCAGTTTGGCCCTGAAACGGCCTGATAACAGGGCTCTGGATTGAATTAAAAGTCAACCGTGAAATGGGTTTATTGCGACGGCCCAGATTTGCGCGGATATGGCGCAGAGTCTGCCTATTATATATAGGGGGCGCCGACATTGGCCCTGTGATTACGTAGACGTATAGCCTGGGATTGAGGTAAATTGTTACATTCTAACCATACAAAAACGTCGCTTTTAGCTCATTTTGAATTATTGTGTCAATTTTGGGCTAAAAACGACGAAAATATATCTACTTTTTATCATACAAAAAGTGTTGTTATTGTGTTACTTTTGTGTTATATTATATATAACGAAACAACGAAACAAC
>Ga0233415_10000138_pt1 | contig 35039 bp, 57 predicted proteins | sample Na_anoxic_12_MG_FD_188631 | JGI IMG/M metagenome (GOLD analysis project Ga0233415, IMG submission 188631) | Seawater microbial communities from Saanich Inlet, British Columbia, Canada - Na_anoxic_12_MG | ecosystem: Environmental > Aquatic > Marine > Inlet | place: Canada: British Columbia...
CCAAAATCATTAGAACATATGTCATTGTTGGGAATACTAATAGGAATAGCTTAAACGCTGACACCAATAATATTACCATCAATACTATGTTTTTTATTTTATCCTTATCAAAATCAAACATATAAATTATTATCTATTAAATAGTTTGTTACCTCATCCTTAATTTCTTCAGTTTCGTAACCTTGTTTATCCATACTAAGTACTAACTCTGTAATACTTTCACTAATCTCACCATAAAATTCTTCATCACCATAAAATTCTTCATCACCATATAAATCATAACTCATAGTGTCAGAACACTCACTAATTATTAACTTAGGTGTCACTTTATTGTGTATATATTTTTCAAGCCCCAGTTTAATGATTAGGTTTTCACCAGCTATTAATGAGTTACTAACCTCTTCAACTATCACATATTCCGAATCTGTATGTTGTCTGTGGTAACCACATCCTAAGTTTAAACAATTAAAATCATACTTAGTAGCTAACTGATTAACGTCTGTAAATGGATCAATACTAAAATTAGTATAACCAGATTCATTTAACGTTTGGGTAATTTCTTCTTTAAACTCATTGTCGAATAATTTAACACCACTACACACTTCACTAATCCAATTATCAGATGGTGCGTCAAACTGAATGGCGTACCCCACATTTTCAAAAAACTTATCGTCCGCTTGTTGGGACCCTAACATACCAATCTCTTCTTCCACAAAGAAAGCCCCTTTAAGAACTCTGAACCTGTTAAACATTTCCAAACAAACATATACACCACACTTATCATCTCCACCGATACCAGTTTTTTCATTGGTGATAGGGTGTTTAGCGGTAAGCGTAGTTAATTCATCCTCCCCACCTTCATTATGTGTAGAAGATCCTATAATTAGCTTTGTTTTTGATTCTATTAATTCAGTATGTGATCTGTGAACAGTATCCATATGTGAAACAACACAAGGGTAAGATTCACCTTCCGTCATTACCTCACTACCTGAAGTTAAATAAAGATTACCTTTTTTATCGGTATAGTAATCAATCCCATTTTGTTTCGCAAACTCTATAATATAGTCTCTTACCATAGATTCGTTACCCGATATTGAGGGTAATGATAATACTTCTTTTAAAAAATCTACGTCCATAATAATTGTTTTTTACAAATATATGTCATTTATTTCAAATAAACAAATTTTTAGAGAAAAAAATAATATTTATTATAAAAAAATTATGAAATTACCAGTATCTTTCGATCAATTTAGGAAAAATCCAATAACTGCAATATCATTTGTATTAATAATGGTAGTTGGTTATCTTTATGTAGACAATAAAATGATACATAGTCAACAATTAGTAGAACATAAGGAGAGGATTGAAAAGTTAGAATCTGATGAGTTTAGGTTGGAAGAGAAATTAGATAAGATGAATGAAAAATTATTAGAATGTTTAGGTTTAAATTAATAGTAATAACAGTATTGATGGTTTCTTGTGGAAAGACACCTACAAAAGAATCATTAATAGAAGATGAATGTGAAAATACTAATCACCACATTGGGGTTGTTAGTAAAACGGATAGTATTTTATCAGTCGCAGATAAAAAAATCGATAAGATAAAGGAACATCAATTAAAACAGAAAGGGTTTGTTGACTCTTTAGAACACACAATTGTTAATGAACAAAATACTATTAACAATATCAACAAAAAATTAAACGATAAATTAGATATAGAAAAGAGTTTTATTGAGACTAATAAGGAATTAAAAGAGTTATCTCTAAAGAACAAGGTAAAGATAGATAAATTAGAGTATATTAACGATAAAAGGGAACGAGAACTTATGGAATTAAATAGTTTACTTGACATGAAGGTTAGGAACTATATGAATAAATTACTATTTTACAAAGAAAGGGAGATAGATTTAATAAATTATTACGAACATCAGATAGATTCACTAGTTTCAGTGATAGACTCCTTACCAAAAAATAAGGTAAAAAAAATACGAAAATAATTCTTCATTTCACTTTAGTTGATAAAAATCACCTTAAATGTTTACAATTTTTAAAAATTATAGATATTTATATATAAATAATAAAAATAAATACAATTAATTATGATTTTAAATGATGTGACATTCAGAGGTTGTGGATGTAAAAAAAAGAAACCAGTAGTTAAACCTACAACGTCTAGTGCTGGTAAGTAATACTAAGTTAATTGATTTGATGGTCCTCTAGTCGGTGAAACTGACCAAGGACTATTATCTAACATGTTGGCGGGACCTCTTGTTAATGAAACAATGTCTTCCCACTTTGTTGATGACCCACCACTAGGTGTTTCATCTTGTTCATCAATAAACTCTTCTTCATCTGTACCAATACCATATTCGGTCACTACAAATCCAAACTCTTGATCCTTATCATAATAACCTAAGTATACTCCTTTGTTATCATAAGCAACAACTTCATCAGAGAGGTTATCAAACCTTAGATCCTTTACGTCATCTACCCATTCTAAGATACGATCGTACCATTCTTTAGGTGTGCTAATAGTTTCACCAAATTCCTTTAGTAAAACCTTCTTATATTGTTCCTCTGTTATTATTATTTTCATTTTAAATCTATATTATCTAACATTTCACCTATACCATAATCAGAAATATGGTCTAACACCATATCTTCCATTATATCAGCGTCCTCACTATCGTAATCCAAATCAGGGTTTCTCCACTCATCACTATATTCGTCTATTTCCATACTAATATATTCACCTCTTTGTAGGTTGTCTAACGCATCCTCCTCTGAAGATGCTTCTACCGTTACATATCCAGGTATATGTCCTCTTCCACATAAATATACAGGTAAATCGGTGCTTACAGTATACACACCTTTAAATTCCAATTCATTACCAATTGAATCCCTATAATCTATAAGGTCTAACGAACTAAAATCTTTAATCCAACTATTCCATATGGTTAACGCTTCATTATTAGTGAGCCCCATATCTCTAATTAAAAATTCTACTGTTTCTCCTTTTGGTGACATCTTGTGGTGTTTATGTATTAACTCCATTAACCTAGCCACTTGTGGTGTAACAGTATTAAACCTACCTTTATTATCCTCAGATAATAATCTTTTATATTGTCCTTCCGTTAATCTTAATTTCATCTTAATCTTCTATGGTTATATTGTCTATTACATCGTCTTTATCCAAATCATATATTTGATTCCCTAGATTTTCTGCTGCCCAGTCGTGGTCAATCTCCCAATCTAAATTACCTTCGTCATAGTCAACCAGACCACCATTATCCATTAAATCCTCATATTCTCCCTCTTCTAGAAGTGAATAAAATTCTTCAGGGGAGGTGGCGTATCCGGTATACGAACCATCTACCGTACCATTAACATAAGCCATAACAGGAATATGACCCTGCCAACGAAATTTACCATAATATTCTAAAGGTTCCCCAATAAATTTTTTAAAATCACCAGTTTTATCATCAATATTTGCATAATTATGTGATAATATAGTTGCCTCAGCTTCAGTGAAGTTAAATTCTTCCATAAATTTACGGGTGAGTCGTTCTACATATTCACCGGAGGATGTCATTTGGTATACATATTCAAAACATTTGGCGATAAACCCATCTATTTTATTACCTATATTTTTAAAGTCCACTTGACCATCAAGAAAACTTTTATTATCCTCTGATAATAATCTTTTATATTGTCCTTCAGTTAATCTTAATTTCATTATCCCCAAGTTATTTCTTCCTTATCTATTAATTTATCAAAATCATTAAATATCTGATCTCGTGTTACGTCATCATCTAAATGCCAATATACATCACCCGACCACTCTGGGTTAACGTCTATATCGTTAATGTCGTATTCATTCTGTTCTATTTGATTAAAAAATTTATCGGGACTTGTAGAATATCCCTCAATTGTCCCATACCCTGTACCTGTAACTTCACCAGTATAGTGAAGAGGTACATCTATTTGAAACAATGCGTAATATTCTAAAGGTTTCCCTATCAAATTTTCAACGTCACCATTCTTTATTAAATCAAAATATTTAATATAGTTATGAGCTAAAATAAGTGAACTATGTCTGTTATAGTCACCCACTTCACTAATTACCTTCACTAAACTTTTATACCCATACTCATAAGGACCTTCCATTGTTTGTGGGGTTATTTTATCAGTTTCAAAAATATGTATAAATAACTTAGACATAAATTTATCTATTTTCTTTCCCATTTTTTTATGTACCCCATCATAATCGATTAGTTCTTCACTAGTCTCCTGTTCTGATAATAGTCTTTTATATTGTCCTTCAGTTAATCTTAATTTCATTACCCAATCGATTCATCGTTTTTTATTTCTCCTTTACCACCTACTACCTTAATTACGTCCATGAATTTACCACCAAACACATACCCACCAAACAACATCATTGCGTATTTAAGGGCTTCAATAATAATTTCAAATTTATCCATATCCAAACCATCTCCTTCGTTTGACTTATGTATTCCCGCAACCATTAAAACACCTAATGTTACATAATAAGTGATGACTGATACTAAAAGATAAATTCTCCCTTGAGAATATTTATCCTTTTCTGTTAACATGTCTTTAAATACCTTCATAATAAATTTTATTAATTTTCTCATATATAAAAACTTTATATTATAAATATCTTGTAAGCATAAAAAAACCCACAATGACGTGGGTTTATTATTTTTACTAAAAAACTTTATTACTTTTTAAATGACAATAGAAATTGTCTGGCACCAACGCCACCCGCAAACCATGCGTAATTTGTACTACCGTTTACGATTAATGCTATAGTAATTCCTCCTATAACGCCTGACATAAAAAATCTACTGTTGATCACTTTATTTAATATTTCCATAAAATATTTTTTTTGTTTATGTTATTATTATATAAGTATCCTAATTTAGGGTATTATACAAATTTTTTAACTGACTCAACGATTAAATTTTTAGGTGGTACACCACCCTGTCTCCAAACCACTTCACCTTCTTTAAACAATACTAATGTCGGTATACTTCTAATACCATATTTACGTGCAACATCCGTATTTTTATCAATATCTATTTTTAATACTGTTGTAGTATTTCCTAAATCTTTTTTAGTTTGCTCAATTATTGGGGACATCATTTTACATGGTCCACACCATTCAGCGTAAAAGTCTACTAACGTTGGTTTTGTAGAGTTAATTAATTCATTAAAATCGCTCATATTTTTTCTTTAGTTATAAATATAAAAGGGTGGTAAAAAATACCACCCTTTTAATAATTTTAGGTTTATTACTTACGCTTTTTCACCCACCCATTTAACTACAGAATTTAAACCGTAGATTTCAGTAATTTTCTGAACAAATCTTTTTGGGTTCTTTCTAATGTAAGTTAATGATTCTGTTGGAACTTCTGTCTTAGAAGGTCCAAATAAAGACGCTAACGCCTCTTCTCTGTTTTTTGTGTTTTTTCCACTCATTTTTTGAAAACTTTATATATTTTGTTATTATTTATACAATAGTAGTGAAAATATATTTAAGAGTCAACACCCTTAGAAAATATTTTTTAATCAACACTTACAACTTCTAAATCAAAAATTAGTTTCTTCCCAGCCATAGGGTGGTTAGCGTCTAATTTAATATCGTCCTCATTGATTTCTGTTACAGTTACATTAATAGTCCCTTTAGGTCCTTCTGATTGTAGTACGTCCCCAAGTTTAACACCTTCAGGTACTTTACTTTTTTCTACTTTAGTCACTAACCCATCTAAATATTCACCATAACCATCTTCTGGTGTTACCTCTACAGTTTTCTTTTCACCTTCAGACATACCGACCAAACCAGTTTCGAATCCTTTAATGAGGTTACCTTGACCCAATACAGTTTTGATTGGTTCTCTTCCTTCTGTTAGAGAAGTATCGAATATTGACCCATCTTCAAACTTACCAGTATAGTGTACCACTACATTTTTTCCATTTTCAACTTTTTTCATAATTTAATTTTTTATAAAAATAGAAGTTATAGTATAATAAGTAAACATTACACATGAAAAATAACTACACTTATATTGTAACTCACCCAAAAGGGTTCCATTGTTTATTTCTTTAAATATTTATGGTAAGCTAAACTAAATGGGACATTCCATAGAACACCTAACACCATTACCCACATAAGGATATTTAATATTTGGGAGTCGAATATAAAAAGATAAACTGTGTATTGAAATAATACTGTTGATAGTGCTAAGAATATTACCATCATTGACTGAAACAAATGCCAACCATCTAATAGATTATTTAAGAAACCAAACGGACCATTATATCTGAACCCACCTTCGACATCGCCCTTACCATCACCATCAATGTCATTGTACTTATTTACCCAACTGTCAGTCTTTAACCAAAAATTAGAGTTGTACTTTGAGAATATTGATTGTTCGAAGTGTGCTCTATCTGCTAACGTATCCATTACAGCGTTACATAATGACGCTAATACCCAACATATTAGACTAAGTACTGATAATAGAATCATTTATTTAAATTTTTTATAAATGGTGTATGGTCTGTACAAACCTAAAACCATTACACACACTATAAATCCATTAGCGAAGTGTTTAGTCCACTCTGGGTCGAAGTCTTCTCCGTACATTGTGAACAAACCTAATAAACCCATTCCCCAAATCACCATTATCGATGATAGGTTTTTAGGTGTACTCTTTAAAAAATCCCAGTAGCTTTTATATTTCTTCATATCTTAGTGTTTATTATAAATATACTCACATAACAAAAAAACCCCACCATTTCTGATGAGGTTTAATATTGGGGGCGACTGGAGTTTAAAATCTTAATCGACACTACCACCACCTTATCTTTAGAGAACAAGGAAACTCTATAAAAGACTTACCCTGATACACTGTTCTTATGAGAAGTGTGGTAAGTACTGTTTATGGTGGACTCGGAGGGAGTTGCGAAATCTCCTTATATTTCTATAAGGTTCGGACTATATCATCAACTTATTATTAAGTAAGTTGTCGGACGCTTTTTCATTAGGTTACTAACCCTAACTACTTCCTGTTATTAAGATATATCGCTATATCTCAGGTAGTCTCTGCACCTTCCTACTCTGTAGGGTTGGCTCAGGATTGTCATCACCATTACGTGTTAAGAGTCCCCTGAATTCATCCAATTTTTAACCATTTATCACTAACTGGTGGGTCCATAATTAAACCCTCGTCTTGCTGTACCCTTAAAAGGTTTTCTACGTGTGTATTCTATTTTTCAAAACAGACAAAATATATAGTTTCCAAAACTATCAAACCATAATCACATTGTTTTAATTCCCCTATGAACTTGATTATACTGTTTCATATTCGAATTTTTTGTATCCTCTTAGGCGAATACAACCTCTTCTTTCGCAATAGTACCTGTGGTACCATTCAAAAGAATGTTTTCGTTTAGAGCAAGCTCTAAGTTTGAATTGTTGTCAGTTATGACGGTTTTTCGGATTAACGCTCCAAAGACGACACGCTTACTCTCTCATGGTTATACCCAATCAATACCTTTCGAGCCCATATTTTCAAAGAACTAAAATGAATCAAACTTTACTGTCGATTTTTATCTCACTCCTAAGAGTTAGATTCGACTTTTTTGACTCATATTTCTTACTTTTTTTAGGTTTAACATAACCTCTTATATATGAAATATTTTCATAGTAGTTATTATCCTTACTACCGTCTAACACATAACTCTCATATAATTGTTTTGTTAATCCCATATAATAAATATACGTAATTTTTCTTTAAATGTCAATACCCTTACTATATTTTTCTTTAATAGTTTCATTATAGGAATCTATTTTTCTTCCATTAACAAAAAACCAACCCAGTTTAATTTCAAACCATCGATTTAATATGTAATATATTTTTTTAATTTTCTTCATATCAAACCATTTCTTCTATTATACCAATAACTTCACTAAATACTAATACTGAAGCGGCTACCACTAAATCATATGGTATCAATATATACCCCACTATCCTTACACCACTTTTAATAAAAGAAACTATCTGGTGCCATTTTTGATTTGGCATCTTATCTATATCTTTATCTGATGGTGGAATTGTTAACCCATTCATTATATTTTTACTTACATATTCAATATCGTCAAGATCGTCAAGCTGTTTTTTTGTTAAAAATTCCTTATCAAACCTCAGTGGGGGATATTTTGTTTTTATTTCACCAGTTAATGGATTCTTTTCTCCAGTTAACTCTTCATAATAAGGGTTTAATTCCCCAGTTTGTGGATCGTGTGTTGGTATTTTATATTTCATCTTCTTTGTTTTGGTTTAATTAAATACTATAGTAGCTATTTCTGTAACTACTGACTATCTTTTGTTACTGGAGTAGCTATATACTTTTGTAAACAAATCTGTTTACTTTTATAGAGTTTTGTAAGGATAACTCTTTACTCATCTTATTTCTTTTGATTATCCCCATGGATAGTGATGTTCTCTGCTAAATGTTGTTAACCTTTTTAACCATTTGTAAATTCTAGACTTCATCTTCTTTGTTTTGGTTTGTTGAATTTAGAGAAGTATTCAAATCCTTCTTTTATTGTCTTAAAAATCATGGATTTATTGAATGGTCCTCTTTTAGATTTCTCAAATAACTTTTTATTTACTATCATCTTCGTTTTGGTTTAAATTCAATGTACTTATTAAATTGTCTTTTATATTCATCCCACTCTTCACTTGTTGGTGGTGTTTCTCTATCTAACCAACTCTTAATATCAATCTCTAACTTTAATCTAAGGTTGTTTGTTGCTTTGTCTATTCCTATGTCAATCATCTTTGTTTTGGTTAATTTATTGTATCTTTCGGCAATATCAGACATTACTTCTCCTATATGTTTTGGTTCTCTTTTACTCATCTTTGTTTTGGTTTAGTATCTTATGTATATTTTACAATTGTTGCATATCCTATTTCAAATTCACCATCTACATCAATAAGGTATTCACCACTAGGAAGAGTATCGATATAGTAATACTTACCTCCAGTTGTTTTACCTTTAATGTCAATATGGTCTTGTTGTGTATGCCCAACAATTTGAATGTAATTTTTCTTTAAGTCTGTCTTCTTATTTACTCGTTGTAGTGATCTTGGTCTAATCCAAATAGGAGATTGCCAATCATCGTCACCATAGTAACTAGGAATGACACCTGTATTATTTCTATCGTAACTACCATCGAATGTAAATTCGTTTGGTTTGTAATGAAACAAATCATTTAGGTAGTCAGATATAATTGACTCATCTGCACTATCCATTTTCCAAAATCCTACACTTTTCAAGAAGTCATTTCCAACTCCTGCATGTGTACATAATCTATTACCAATTAGTACTGACATCTGGAAGTTATCTCTATTTTCTCTAAAGAAGTGTTCGTACTGAAATGACATAGTTTCTTGAAATCCTGCAGTACTACCTCTTCCTTTAATACCAGGCCAATAGTGAATATCGTGATTTCCTATTAAAAGATAAACCTTCTTTGATGTATCTAACTCTCGTTTCTTTTTGAACTCTACTATCTTCTTAACATTATCTAACTGAACTACAGCTGGAATATCAAATGAATCAAAATAATCCCCAATGAAAACAATGTTATCGGCATCATCGTGTTTTGCAACGATCTCATTCCACACATCTCTACCATGAATGTCACCTATGTATATTGTTTTACTCATCTTTATTTTTATTATCTAACCACGCAAAGAAAATACAAATCACCAAACATACAAATGGTATCATAATATCATCCATCATCTGATTATATTAGTTATTAAATTTTCAATTTCATTAACCCAATCCTCACTTTTATTGGGGTACTTCACATGAAGTAATTCGTGTATAATATCTTTTTCTGTTAATTCTCTGTCATGATAAATGATACCTATCTTTTTTGGTGTGTCTATTTCTATACCTACAAAATATTTGTCTTCATCTAGACAATCATTATCATATACAACTTGATCTGGTAGTATTCCTTGTATTGGAAATTCCCAATCTGTTAGTTGGAATTTGTCTTGCCATTTATGTACTATATTGTCTTTACTCATCTTTGTTTTATTATTTATTTAGGAATCCCCTTATTTCTTCAGAAGTAGGGATATCTTTTTCTTTAAAAAAATTATAATAACTATCTTCAATGGATATTGGTAATTCCATTGACTTAAAGGTGATTTGTTTTTCACCATCAACAACACCTTTATCATATTCTGAATAAAATATTGTAAAAGTTGTTCTACCTATATATTCTTTATTACTTGTCATTTACAAAGGGTTTAGATTGTAACTCTACCATTAATTCTGTAACCTCTTCGGGTGATAAATGACCAACAACTTCAAACTCACCTGATATGTCATTAAAACCCACCTCAAATGATGATTCACCATCACCATATAAACCAAGTCCTCCTCCGACAACACTTACAAAGTACCCATTCTCAAAATTTAATCTAGACTGTACCCCTTGAGGTACTACTTTATGTGGTCCAAATGTTAAATCACTAAACATTTTTATATCTGGATAAATTATTTTTATTTCTTCATCCGTATGAGTGGCATCATTTTTTAAGACATTATATCTAGTTTTAATGTCTTCATCAATTAAATGTAATCTCATTTTTTCTATATATTTATCCTTCATAATACAAATATAAGTAAAAATATTTAATTAAACAAATTTATCACATAAAACCTTTATCTTTTAACTCTTTGTCATTGGCATACCCTATATCTTTGTTACAATTATCGCACACTCTTTTCGGTGAGTTTGTATCTGATAGGTATTTAATAGTGTAATTTGTGTGGGAGCACTCTGATTGTATCTCATCGAGTGTTTTTTCTAATGATTTTATCTCCTCTACTATTTTTTCAACATTTTTTTCATTATTTTCCAAACTATTGTTTTTTAATGATTACTCAATATCTAACATTAAAACTTTGATTTTATTAATCAAGTATTTATTAGTTTATGAATATAAATATCTTTAAATTAAAGAATGTTTAATATTTTATTCATTTATTCCTTTCTTTGTATAGTCGATTCATTCTATCTCTAGCGTGATCACAATAATCTTCCACCAAATCTACCCCAATGTACTGTCTACCCATCTTAGAACTCGCATATGGTGTAGTACCTGTACCAGAGAAATTATCTAATACAATATCGTTTGGTTCAGAATAAAGATCAATAAAGTATTTAGCGAACTCTGATGAGAACGTAGCCTCATGACCTTTCACCGCACCATCATTATTTTTCGCCTCAATGAAGTTATAATAAGTTTTAAAGTACCTTTGTCCAGTTTTTGATATCGATGATACTTTCTTATTAGCTTTAAACTTTGGGTTTTTAGCGAATACATACACCATCTCAACAATCCTAGTCATTCTATTTGGGTGACCACTTAGTGGTACACAATTTTTCTTTTTCCAAGACGCAGTATCATATATTTGTAATGAGGTATTTTCAAAAACTTCATTAATTAATAGATAAGGTAAGGAAGGGTTAAAGGTTGTATAACTATAATTGAATACTATTACACCATCATCTGATAGTATCCTTTCATATTGTTTAAATACTTCCACTAACCATTCTAAATATTCCTTTACGGGTTGGTTATCTTTAATTATATCTTTAGCACCAGGATATTTATGATTATCTTTTCTAATTGAAGCTAAATAAGGTGGAGAAGTTAGTATCAAATTAATTGACTTATCCTCAATCTTCTTCATCGTTTCAACAGTGTCTCCACAGTATATCTCATTTGTAACTAACCCTACATCGGTGGGGTTTGTCTCCTCAAATAATTCTTCTACATCATCGAATAAGTTATCGATGAGTACTTCTTCTGTGGTACCTGTTGTGTACTCTTCTAAATCAAACAATAATGTTTGTTCGTCACTCTTTTTTCTTTTTGGAATTTTCATATTATATAAATGTATGTATAAATAAATCTAACTGTTCTCCTCTCACTGGTTTACTAACTTTGGTATCCCCATAGTTCATAATTAGTAATTCCTCACCCATATTTTGTTTTTTACCACTCTTAGCTGCGGCTGCCTTTGCAAACTCTTTCTTTTCCCACACATAGTCATATGGTGAGAACCATTCTTTTAATAAAGGGAAATCATAATAACTTAAAGAAAACATACCCTTCATACCGATTAAAGTATTCGCTAACCTTTCATGATCACCCCTATCGAAATCGTGGTTGGAGTAGTAGTTCTCTGTTTTCCAATAAGGTGGGTCAACATAAAAATATGTTTTTTCTGAATCGTATTTCTCAATCACCGCTTGAAAATCTAAATTTTCTACAAATGTAATCCTATCAAAATGTTTTCTATATTCTGGATTTTTTAATTTATCTAAAAATATTAATACCTTACATCGATACTTACCTTTATAATCTATATATGAAGATGTTTCTGGTTTTGATCCAGAAAATATCTGTGTTAGCACATAAACATATTTAGATGCGATTTCATACTTATTCTCCTGAGTTATTGTCACACCACTATGAAATACCTGTTTTTGATACTCATCAAACATTTCTCTATACTCTGAAGGTGTGTCCTCAATACCTAATTGTTGGCAAGGATATTTCGATATTTCATCCCATAATCTATCATAGTCCCTACAACAATCAAATAAGTTAGCGTTTAAACCATTAAAATCGTTATACACTACAGTTTTAAGGTTAGGGTAATTATTTAAATCCATTTTAAAAAATACCCAAAACATTCCACTAAAAGCTTCTACATATGTTTCAATATCTTTAGGGATAAATGGTACTATCCATTTTCCTATTCTTGCTTTTCCACCAATATAACTTATCATCTTTTATTTATATTTATTAAGTATACCAATTTTTTTTAAAAAAATCAATACCCTATCATTCCAACCCAATTTTTGTTTCAATCTAAAAACAATTGTCAATCTATGATAACCTTCAAATATTGGGGCGTAACTCCCTTTATTAATCACCCACTTAAATTCTAAATCTTTATGTGATATAAACCCGTCTTTTGAGAAGATTCCACTATTTGATTTATAGATATTTTCAAGTAGGGTTTTATTATACTTTCTCCACCACATAGTTCTGGTTAATTTGCGGATAAACCTATTATATTCATCAGAATCTTTAAATGAATCATAATAAGGGTCACCTTTTCCCCATTTACTTCTAGATGGTGCAACCTTTATAATAGGTTCTGAATAAAGTTTAAACTTTAGTATATCCTTCTTACTATATTTTTTAATCTCATATAAAGTACCATCTTTACCCCTAGCATCTGCTTTGGTAAATTTAGATTCCTCTATAATAGGTTTAAATAGTCTAGGATTTTTATTTAAACTTAGGAGTTTCTGAACATTATTTTTTCCCTCACCAGTCCATTTAATTCTTGGTGCCTTTATATAACGTTCAAAACCTTCTTCTCTTCTAACCTTACGTTCAAAAGAGTACCCAGTCTTTGCTCTAAGTTGCATACACCTATTTTAGTAACTCACTGGGTTGACCTTGTCGTTTTATGTGATCCTTTACGATTTCCACTTTCCCTAATAGGAAATCTCTATCTTCATCTGTTAAGTCAGTAGTCTCTGACCATTTCATCCCTAATACACTCATTAGTTCCCAATTTTTATCTTGAACCGTTAGTTCTGTAGATGTTGCGTCTTTATTAATTTCCATAATTTATTTTTTTGCGTCTTCTTGAATTTGTTTTTGTTCTAATAATGTTACAATACTTTCTTTTATCGAAAGGTATGTGTCAATATCATATTTACTTAATACACCACTAAAAGTAGTAATATCGTGTTGTAAAATACTTACTTTGTCCTTATCAACATCGTAAAATACTTTAGCTAATAAATCTTTTACCATATACTCCTTTTGATTGTCTTCTAACTGATCGAATATAGGTTCATTAATTTGTATAATAACATCGTAATCTGTCATAAATTTAACAAATTCTTGTGTCTTAGTTACGTTACCAAACCCTTTTTTTAACCCTTCGTTGGATAGGATTTTAATTTTTACCACTCTGGGTATAGAACTATCTTCAATGTGTCTATTGAATAAAGTTAATGTATCCTCGAATACTTCTTCAAATTTTGCCATACTTTTTTCTTTTGTTTATTAATTTAACCTATTTTTATATAACTTGTAACTCTTTTAATTCACAACCGATATCTTTAAAATCGTCCATTAGCGCATTATGGTGGTTCCTATCTATTTGTTCTAATGTCGTATCGGTTGAATATAGTTCTGGGATGTTAGAATGTCGCATACTATATTCTTTATTAATAAGATAGTCTCCAATGTTGAAATCTATAGTGATATACTTACCACTTTTATCCACTAACGTTTTAAATTTTTCTTTTTTCATATATATTTTTTTATTTTAATTATAGACATAATATCTTAAAAAATCAAATTATAATGTCTCAATTACCTTTTTTTCTTCTTCTGTAACTTCTTTTGGTATATCCAACCACACTTCAACAATCATATCTCCCTTTTGGTTATCCCTAATGAACCCTTTCTGTGGGACTCTTAACATACTACCGACTTGTGTACCACTTTTAACAGTCATTCTTATTTTACCATCGATAGTGTCTACTTCAATAGGTGATCCCAACACCAAATCTTTATATGGTAAATTTACTCTCTGGTGGATATCTAACCCTGACCTTCTAAATTTGTCGTGAGCCTTCTCAATTATATTAATAAATAATTCACCGTCAACCCCGCCTTTAATTGAGTTTCCTTTTCCTGTTACCCTTAAACTTTCACCATCCATTATCCCTTTAGGTATGTCAAAAGATAATTGTTCTTCTGAAGTAATTACCCCATTGGCTGAACATCCACCACAAGGGTTTGTTATAACCTGTCCAGACCCACCACAACTAGGACAATTTATAGTGGATTGCATTCTACCCATAGGTGTATTTTGAATCTGATTTACCATCCCATGTCCTTTACAATTACCACAAGTATTAGAATCTCCACCAGTACCGTTACAGGTACCACATTTTTTGTTTCTTCGGTATTTTATAGTTTTATGGGTACCACTATACATTTCCTCTAGTGACATATGAATATTCACTCTTATATCGTTACCTTTAACTCTTCTCCTACCACCACCTCTACCAGATCTGTCACCACCAAAAAACTGAGAGAATATGTCATCCATACCACCCATATCACCAAATGGATTTTGTTGTTGACCATTTGGGTCGCCAAACGCATCATAGTTACCTCTTTTTTCTTTATTTGATAGTATAGAATAAGCTTCAGCAATTTCCTTAAACTTATCTTCTGATTCTTTATTGTCAGGATTTTTATCTGGGTGATATTTCATGGATAGTTTACGATATGATTTTTTTATATCCCTTTCTGACGCGGTTTTATCTACTTCAAGTATATTATAATAGTCTTTTCCCATTTTCTATTTATTTATTAATAATGATAACTATTTTTTATCATAAAATAAAGTATAAAGGTTATGTTGTATAAAATTATTATAACTAAAGATGGTAAACATAAGAAATTGATCTATGAAGGTAGAGATAAAAAACATGCAAAGAAAAAATACTTTTCAATAAAAGATAAGAATAAAGTGTTAACACCAAAAAGGACAAACGCCTATAAAAAAACAAAACCTGTTATTTATGAATTACTTTTGTTAAAAGAAAAAGAAGAGAATGACCCAAAATTTTATAGTAAGGATGAGCTGGGTAGGAATATAGAAGTGAATGTCAAAAGCGATAAATGGGTTATCTTACACAAAGATGAATATTTCTATGAGGAAAAATTTACAGTATTTGGGTACGATAAAAGATTGGAGACAAAAGAGATTATAAAATTAATACTATTAAGAAGACATAAGGGGATATTACTTAAACAAGTAAACTATGTTGTCAACAAAGTATTAATACATCAAGATGGTGGATTTGATATTGTAGTGTGTAAAACTAAATCAGACGCTAAAAAATTATATAAAATTTTACAAGAATTTTATGAATCCAATAATAGAATTAAAAATATTTTATTTACTGGTCTTGTTAGTAAAAGAAATAGAACTGAGTTATATAAAAAGATTGTTGAGAAGACTGGGTGGACTATCAATAAAGTATATAGAAGTTCCACCCGTCCGTAATCAATACTATTCCACCCCTACTTGAAACTTATTAGTAATGTCCTCTATTAAGTCATTTAATTTATCAAACTCACCCTCGTCCTCAATGAACACCGGATTTATACAAGTTATCTTTTCTGGTTCTTTTGTTGGTAAGAAGAATAACCTAACATTGTCCCCTTTATTTTCTAAATATTGTCTTACATTTTCACCATAAGATTTAATAGCGTCTTGCATTGTGAATAATTCCTCATTGAGGTAGAACACTAAAATTAATGGTGTGTAGTTATTGTGTTGTGATTTATATTTTTCTAAAGTAACATATTCCACACTCTCCCCACCTATTTCATGTAATTCACTTAATTCGTTTTCTTTTCCTAATCTCTCTTCTTCTCCCGTCACATCGTAACATTCTAAAGAATTTCCACTATCATCTGTTAAGTAAATTAAATAACCTCTCTCCCCTTTAGTTAAACTACAATTTTTAGTAATTATTTTCATTTTTTCATTTATATACTGTTTTGTTATTTTATATAATATTAAAGAAAATAATAGAAAGTGTAAATGTTTATATAAAAAAAAGAGGGTACTTTAATTAAAAAATACCCTCTCTTAGTAATTCGATGTCGGAATGGTGATTCGGTATGAATTTTACGTAATGACCGTCATTACGGTAGATTGTTAACTCAGCCCCACTGAATGTCTTATTTTTACTTGTGACAAAACCAAAAGGTATGTTTTACAACCTAGAGGATGGGATTATCCCATTTAAACCTCACCTATGGTTATCCCCTTTATACTTTTTTAGGGTAAAGGGAAAATAAAACCCGTTTCTACTTTAGCTTAGTTTTTTAAGTTTGCAGAAACCATTCGTTTTACATCTAATACTTTTGTGATACGGAATCGTTTTTGACACTTTTAAATAGTGGGGAAGTATAAATACAACCACACCTGAGGATATCAAAGCCCCTTCGTTTTAGATCTAGGTTAATTTGCTGTAATTATTCCTTATTATCACAAAATTTTTCAAAGAACGTCTTATATAGTTATAGAACTATATCTTTCATCATTCACAGTATCCATCATTATGGATTCTGGTGTCATATTTTTTCCAGCCAAAAGAGGTTTAAGTATCGATGGGCTAAAACCCGACACTAAAGCACACCCATCTTTATTAAACTCCACTGGGAAATTACCCCCACCAGAATTTAAGTTCCAATATATAATATCTGGTTTTTTATAACCAGCTTCATTGTACATAGATTCAATCATAGACTGAGAACCTAAGTCTCTATGTTTCGCCTGATTGAACTGCATATCCGATAAAATCATAATCTTAGTCGGCATCTTATCCTGTGGGATATCATTAAGTTTAGCTTGTTCTAAAATCAAACTAAACACAGCTTCTAAATCTGTACTAAATCCCCATTCAGCACTTCTAAGTTGATCCATTCTTTCTGTAACCCCACCAGTTAAATACTGAAGTTGTGGACTTTCTGAGAAAGTGATGAAAGCGTCTTTAAAGTCACCTTCATTTCTTTCTGAGATATACATTCCCAATGAAATGGCTACGTCCATACAACTAAGGTTTTCATTACCACCGGCTGGACAAATCATTGATCCTGACACATCCACAACAGGTAATACCCTTTCATCTGAATTTTCCATCCAGTTAGGTAAAGATTCCCATTGTTTTTCTGAAACAACTTTATCACCACCTAAATGAATACTTTTAATAATGTCATATGGGTAAACCGCCCCAGCGTTAACTTTCGCAGTTCCATCTACCAAACCTTCCTTATATTCATCATATCTTTCACTATCATTTTTTACAAATGACTTCTGATATCTAGATGATGCTAAAGATGGTAGTTTCGAATAATCAATACTTTCCCAATCATTCGCACACATCTTAGTTTCCACAACATTAGTTAAATTAACTAACATCTTTCTATACTCTTTAGGTGTATATTTGAATAATTTTCTAAGTCTGTTCGCAACAATACCTTTTCTTGGCATCCATTTGGCACATAAAGCATCTCCGTTTGTTAAAGAGTCTTTAATTAGTGTGAACATATCACCCTCCAATTCTGTACCAACCAAAACCAATACATCGTCCCATCTTCCAAATTCTGGAATCAGTCCGATGTTATTTCTAACTGTTTGTGGTGAGGTAGTAACTAAGTGAGTTATAATATCTCTAAAGATTTGTCTCTCTCCAGCCCCACTTCTAACATCTCTACTCCAAAATAGAAGTTTAGACGCAACCAATGGGTTTTCATTGTAAGCTTCATTAAATAAAGAAATAACTTTATCTTTTGACTTACCTCTCATAGCACCTATGGAAAAGAAGAGGTCAACACACTTATTAAGTGTCGTTGGGTTTGTAACCATACCATTTTCGGTTAGAGTTACATTCTCATCTGTTTTTACCATATCTGTTTGTGAAGTAGTCATTTGTTAAGTTGTTTTTTTAGTTAATTACTAATTACAGAACAAATATAGAAACCTTTTTCCCAAAAACCAAACTTTTTTACACTTTTTTTTAATTTATTTTGTTTTTAATCTTTTTTGTGAAGGGGTTTGGGTGGTATTGTTAATTATCGAACCAAAAAACTAATCTTATATCTATAGGGTCACCACCAACAAAATGTAATATCGTATTTATTGTATCATTGAAAAAATGTGTATGTAACCCTAACTCATCTAATTCCTTTTCTGACATTGTATAATACTTACTATTTATTAACTCATCCATATAAATATGGCTATGAGAATGTCCATCAATTCCCCATTCATCACTCAACGAACATATGTCTGATGAAACATCATCAGGTAAACCTCTTTCCCAGTCTACAATCTTATCCATGTGATTACCTGAATCTCTAACCCCAGCCAAAACACCAAATAACGAATAGTTCCTACCTTGATATGGGGTATCAGTATAAGGATATGGTAATTTTCCATCGTCCCACCAATTCGTACCTTCGTCTTCTGTAGGTATTTCATTTGGTAAGAACTCTGTTAAGACATGATGTTCGAATTTATTTTTCGGTTTTTCACCTAATAAAAATTTTAAAACCAATTCGCTAGATTCCGTTCTATTTGTACCTAAATGATGACTCATGAACTTTATAATTTTTTCGATAGCATATGTATTAGGAAATTTTTTCCCAACGCTTTCCCAACTTTTAGTGTTGTTATTATACTTTTCTACATACATATGTACATCACACCCCATAATTCATTTTTTTACTAATATAACTATTTTATTTTAAATATCAAAATTTCCTGTATCAAAAAAGTTTTCTATTATATTGTCTATTCTATCTGTGGATTCGTTTGTTGGTTGTTCTCCCTCTATATTACAATTACCTTCTTCCCATTTATACCCTTCACCTGTTATTTTAAACTTAACTGTTAATCTTTTTTCGTCTTCTTTAAAAAGTTCCCCATCATAATATGGATTCTCAACCCCCCAGTCTTTATTTAGTTTGTTAGCTTTAAGTTGCGCCCTATCACTATTAGTGGACCATTCTATAGTATAAGAGTTATCTATTATCTCATCAGTACCTTTTTCATAGTATATATAATCTTTAAGGAATATACCTGAAGTAGTACTATATTCATTGAGTATCTCATTACCAGCATCACCACTATTTAATCTATTTACTAACCCACCAATAATAGCATTATATTTATTATATTTTTCTGGCGTTTTATAATTCGTTCTATCAGGTTCGTTTTTAAACAATGAAAAAAATTCAGATAGGGTGAAACCATCTACCCCAACTTTTTCCCTACTAACGCGTTTAACTTCTATTGTAGAATTGGAATTAATTGTAAAATCATCTGTTAAATTAATATCTGTGTTAGCAACAATATCATGTTTTACAATGTCTCTACCATTACCCTCTATAATCACATTATATAGTCTTGCTACACAACTTTCTACATCATCAGTCGAATCAATTAATTCTTTTAATGGTGTATTACCCCCTTCAATCAGTCTGGACGTGTTACCTAAACTACCACCACAATCTCTAAAATAATTAATCCCTCCATTATCCTCACACTCACAAAAACTTTGTTCATATAATACGTGTTTATATGTTTTCGTATTTATTCTTTCTAGCCCACTTATAATATCTTCCGCGTCACCCTTTAAATTTATACTATTTATTATAGTTTTTAACGCCTTTTTAGATTTATTTTTCTTTGTGACATCTTTTATGTCTTTATCATTTATGACGTATAATGTATCATTAACTTTGGTTATAATATTATTAATGACATCTAAACTATAGTCTTTATCTTCCACTGATCGATCAAAAACTTCTTTTAATTTACCGAATAAACCTTTAATTGTTTTTTTGTCACTTTCTGTCCTAATACCTATATAATCTTGTAAAGCTTTATTTTTATTTTCTTTTGTCCCACTTTTATATTGTTTAATAATATCCGAATATTTTTTATATTCTTTTATTTCCTTTTTTAAACGTTTAATATTATTTTTTAACAGCAAAATCCCTTCTTTATATAATTGTGGTATTATTCTATTTTTATAACTTTCTTTTTCATTTTTTATATCAATTAATTTTTTATTTAGATCACCAATTAGTTCTGCTTCTAGACTATGTTTATGTGATGAACCAAAATCTCTAACCCATTTTTCTATATCTTCATAATCGTCAATTTTTAGTTGTTTAGTACCTAAACTCTGAGAAGTAGCAATTATACCTTTAATCTCACTTTCTTGGTTTGTTATCTCATCTTCAATACCCTTAATGTGATCCTCAACACTTTTATCCCCTATTTTAGAAACAATACCGTTTAAATCTTTCTGAAAATCAACACCTGTTCGTTTGTGTTCTAACTTATAAACACCAAAATCTACTAAATTATTAAATAATCTCATAGAACTAAGTTTATTTAATTTTTCTTTAATATTAGCATTCTTCTCATATTGAAATGAGAGTATTTTTTTTAATTCATCACTAATTTCTTCTTTCACCCCAAATTTTTCATTTTCTCTATTAGATAGTAAACCAAGAGCAATATTCCAAACCGCATTATCAACTATACCATTTTTATCACCTATTGTTGGGTACCTCTCTTGTAATAATTCAACATATGATTTAGTTACTTTACCAAATTTACCTTCTTTTATTTCTTCTTTTAAATTATCTTTATCAATAAACTCACCATTTTCAGTCTTAAAATTATTTAATAAAATATATTGTAATATTTTTAGATTATTTTTTTTATCCTCTGTATCTATTTCTGTATCTATACTAAGTAAGGGTAAGTCACTTTCATTATATTGTTTTATTTGGTTTTTCCTATTTTTTTCTTTGGTATCAGGAGTTTCATGTGATATTATTTCTACGGATTCAACCTCTTCAATCTTATCACAAATTAGACTAATGATGTTATCAGGTAAAAACTCTTTTATTTCTTCATCTGAAAATTGGTCCACTATTTTATCCCTTAAATTATATAAAATACTTACGTCTTTTTTTTCCCTCAAAAAGTCTATATCTTTATAACGATTAAAAGTATTTGTAATTTCTTTTATTAAAACGATATTGTCTCTTAGAAATTCTAATTTAGTTTCAAAATCAAATAAACCGTTAATTTTTACAAAAGCATCTTGTTGGGTGGGTGTTAGATAGTTCCACTGATCAAATAAATTACCCACTTCTATTTCTTCTACTTCACCAGTCAGTATTTTATAATAATCACCCCTTAATTTAGTCATTTCTAGTGAATTAGTAGTAAACTCATTCAACACCAGTTTACCAGTATCAAAGAATTCTTCAACAATTCTATCTAATATACTATCATGTTCATTTAAATTAGGTTCTTGTGAAATGTCTAACCTGTTTGGTATTCCGTCTTCATCACTATCGTTAGGATGAATTATTGATAGTATCTTTTGTGCGTTTGGGTGAGTATTAGGTTCTTCTACCATTTCAAAGGTGGGTAATTCCGCACCAACCTTTTGAGCCAAAAATGTTCTATGGTTACCATCAATAACTTTTTTTCCCATAACTAATATCGGTGGTAAAATTTTAAAACCCTCTTTGGTTGTGTCTCTAGGGTCATTAGAACTATCTCTAAAATATTTATCTATTTTACCGCCAACATAATCATCATATTTTTTTTCTAAATCTTTTTTATATTCACCGTCTATTTCAAAACCTGTTGACAGTCTAAGATCTGGACCCTTTATAGTGTTTTTGTCTATATTCCACAAAAATGATTTCATCTCCGCAAAGGTATCATTAGGACTTGGTTCTTCATTATCACCATAATAATTATAGTCTATAACTTCTTTTGCGTTAGGAAACATATCTATTAATAGTTCATATATTTGTTCAGACTTGTTTGGGTCTCTTATAACTTTACCTATCTTATCCCAATTTATAGTATCTGTAGTTTCATTCAACACCACTCTACCAGTATCAAAAAAGTTCTCCACCAACTGATCCAAATATTTATCAAAATCTTCCATATAATATAAATATTAACTTATTTACATATTTTTACATTATTCTTAATATTTATAAATATAACTAAAATAGTCATGAAAAAAATAGTAAGATTAAAAGAAATAGACTTACAAAGAATTGTAAAAAGAGTATTAAAGGAACAAGTAGATGAATTACCTAATGACGATATGGATAGGGCATTCCCTGAAGATTCAGAAGATAATGGATTTAGTCAAACAACGGATACAAGATATATTAGGGTTAATTCTGGATTAACTTCATTACCCGACCCAACGGAGATATCTCCCGAAACAGTGGTAATTAACTTAAATGGTAATAATATTACAAATTTAGACTTAACTGGTTATGAAAGGTTCGAAGGATTATTTCTGTTAAGTCTAGCAGATAACCCAATAGAATCGATAAATGTACAATCTGTTGCTGACGTATCAGAGAATTTAAGTAGAATATTATTTACTTATATCCCAACTGAAGAAAATGAAGAAAGGGTATCAGAACTATCTAATTATCTTGATCAGATGGAATCAGGTGTTATGTATGAATTTACCCCCTACAATGAGGATAACGACTAAATAATCATGAAAAAAATAGTAAGATTAAAAGAATCAGATTTACAAATAATTGTAAAAAAGGTATTAGTCGAGTCTAAAGTCGATAAGTCTATAGACAATATATTAAATAACCTAATAATGGATACAGAATTTGGTTGGGGTGGTATGGGATTAACCCCATATATTATTTTCCCTTGGGATCCAGCTAAAAATCGAACTTTTATTCATAAAAAAAACCACACTGAACAGGAATCACCACAATTAGAAGGTGGATATTTAAGAAAGAGTAGTGGTGGCCCATTTTATGAGTCTGAGATTAGTGAAATGTATGGAGTATCTAAGGATGTGTCTGATATTTTATGGGATAAATATAGTACAATTACAATTAAAATGATAACCGATTTTTTAGATATATATGGTGACAATTCCAAAGCGGTGTTTGATGATGGTGGGAATACAATCATAGATAGTGTCGCAGATGAAGTTAAGTATTTCACACAGAATTATTTAGGTAGTTCAGACGTACCTACAGAAGTGTACGATGAAGAAGTGATGGAAATACCTAATGAAGAGGATTATTTAGAGGATACGGATGTTATCGATATAGAAGTATTATACGATAGTTTAGGTCCAGTATTAAAATTAGCAACTATAATGTGTAATGATCACTACGATGATGATCCGATAGATATAATGGACCCAGAAGAAGCTTTAGTATGTTTATACGATATAGGTACTGATAGGTCAGATAGACTAATAAAAATGATAGAATATTATATGGATCAAATAGACTATCAGGAATCAAGTGGTATGGGATAACTAACTATACCTTTTCATAAGATATTCCATATTAGAATTTAAAACATCTTTACCTATAACTGAAACGGTGATAAGTCCATCTTTCCTATGGTACATTGTAATACCATTTCCATCAGGTGACTCACCAGCGAATATATTAATATATCTATAAGAATCTTTAGTCATAGAATATTTAGCGGTTGTAGCTCTACTCTTAACTTGTACAAGACTTATATCACCATCTTTCTCCACAATCAAATCAACACCGTACTTCATATCAATAAAGTCACCGTTACCTCCCTCATATAAACTCGTGTAACCTTCCTTTTCCAACATTTGTTTTGTTAAGTCCTCAACATAATCACCCCTTACAGTATTTCCTTTTGTGTTATAAGTAAAATCTTTATATTCGTCTACAGTAAAATACTTCATAAACAATTTTAATAAGACATTGTTTTTTCTAATGTTTGTTAGATACATTTTAATCTCTCCTGAGTTCATCTTTGTTAATTCTTCTATCTTACCACCCTTTAAAAATAAAGTGGTTAACAACTCAGATAAATCATTGTAGTTGGTGTTTAATTTATTAACATAGTCCCACTCACCATTTTCATCTTTAACCAAACAACAGTTAGTGAGTTTTCTTGTATAATAAGACCCATCAGTTTTTTTAATTATATCTTTTACCTTACCTGTTTTGTGTAGATACCCCATTGGTTTTTGATACTTTGGATTCATATCCACACATTCTTTCTCATCTTCCAATAATTTATTAACGATGTCTTTCATATTTAAACCATCGTAGTCTCCCAACCAAGAACCTAATTTCCTTATGTTGTCACAAACCAATTTTTCATTACCGTAGAATCTTTCACAACATTTATAATCAATTTCCTTTTCTTGTAAAATCCTATCAGCCTCTTTCCTTTCATTTTCTTCAAACTCAACGCTTGGATGTGATAACCCATTATCATATGTTTCATTATCATTTAAGATAAAGTCCATCATATCGTTATTATTTTCTTCTTTATTCATCATCTTTGTTTTGGTTTTAAATAAAAAGGTTGTTCTATGAGAATCTCTTCCTTTTCTATGATTACAATTCTCTCATTAGGAAAACACATTCCTTTATAGTTAAAATGAGGAGTAGATATTACAACAGTATCATAGTAAATATGACTAAATTGAGGACAGGTTTTACATGGTTGTGTTTTTTTATTACACCCTAATAAAACCATTATTAATAAAACTCCTATTATACTCTTCATATTACCCACATCTATTAGCTAGTATTAACCTAGCGAATTTAAAATCTACAACCCTATTTAGTTCAAGTCCAAATCTATCAGAGATTGGTTGTAAGTGTTTGTAAGCTTCTGTAATTGTCATCTGACCTATGTCCATTTTATCTTTTTATTAAATGTTTAAAACAATAATATAGATTTTTTTATAGAATGTCAAATTATTCTATTTCAAAAACAAAAGTAATCCCAGCTAGATTAATTTCTATTACCTCATTGTGTACAAAGTTGGTGAGGTTATTGTTTGTATTATAAAACAACTCCTCATCTAATTTTTTATGGGTGGCACCATCTAGTTTATATCCAATAGTTAAACCCTCAGTAGGGATAATATCGTTACCAACACATTCATTGGCAATCTCTAAAACTTTTTCTAAATCCATTTTAAAACATATTCATTAACCTTTCCCAAAACCTTTTAAACTTAGATTTTTTAACCTTATTTACTTTTCCACCATTATATTTAATATGGGTTCCCAATCCAGATTTAATGTCTTTTATGAACTTTTCTTTTTTTAATTGGGTTTTTTGTTTTTCGGAATCGATATCCCTATCTACCTTTTGAAATTCATCCATATTACAAATATAGTTAAAATATTCGAACAAGTGAAGAATAAAGTGTTGGGAATAACGGTTTTGGTAGGTTATTTAAGTTAAACCAACCATATCTTTGTGTTTCATCGTTTAATATACATTCGTATTCTTTTTCACAATAACCCAAATAAAAATAATATGGGTCACCTATATCATATTGTATTTCAAATAACTCATACCTTATATTGTCAGAGGGTATTTGTGACTCTTCCATCAATTCCCTTTTAACCCCTTCCAAAACGGATTCACCCTCATCAATTCCCCCACCAAATATTGACCAACAATCTGGAAATGGTATATTTTTAGCTCTTTCCCCCAGAAGAAAATTACCAGTTTTCTCACATATTAATAAAACACCTCCGTTTTTTTTCGTCATTTTTTCTTTTTCTATTTTTTACAACTTGGACAATCTTTATTTTTATCTTTTTTACACCATTCCGAAAGAGGGTAAAACCCTTCTAAATAATTAAGATATTTAACATTAGTTCCTTTACAAATATAACCACCTTTACCTTCCCATGAATTATATTTAACAGTATAACCCCATAATTTTTCATTCGTCCATCCTAATACATCTTTTAAATGTTTTGCAACAACATAACCAGTTCTATCGGCACCATGCGTACAATGAATTAATGTATCACCATCACCTAAAGAAGGCAACACATTATTCAATGTACCCACATAACCTTTTCCCGATTCAAGATCTTTCTCCGCATCTACCTTATTCCACTTTATGGTAGTACCATATTTATCATTATAACATTCTATAAATTTTTTCTCTTCGACATTTTTCATTTCTTCATCGCCTCTCCCATCATCAAATGAAATAATTTTTTTTATATCAGGATTATTTTGTAATATATATAACATTTGTTCTGCGCTCGGTGCAGCACTTCTAAAATTATTTTTACCGTCAGGTATTTTATCAAAATTTAAACCACCTCCTATACGATTTTTAGAATCAGGTGACAAATCGTCAAAAGGTTTACACCCACCACCTTCAACTCTAAACTGACATTTACTTAGTTCACACACCCCATCATTAGAAGAAATTTCTTCTAATTCTTCATAATAATCACCATCCACATATTCTTTACCATATTTATTCCAAGCTTTTAACATATAACCCTTAAAGTGTTTCTGACCTTCTTTCCAATTACCTGTTGGGTCTAAATTTATTTTATCTGCGTATTCTTTATGGTTATCATTTACCCATTTTCTAAATGCATCACCCTCAGTTTTATTACGAAATGGAATGTCGGGTACGTCATCCGGAACCGCATAATCTTCTAAATACGACTCAGACTCTTCCAGTCTTTCTTTGTTTGAATCTGAGTCTTTCACGCAGCAACCACTACACACTTCGAACTTACACGCCCACGCAAATGATGCTTCTTTTATGGTTGTGGAGTCAGTAAGTTCTTTTAGTACGTATGAGTAGGTTCCGTTTAATTCATTCCATAAAAAACCTAATTGTAAATCCTTATCAGTTATAGGTTTATCCTTTATTTTACTATATTGACTAAGTTGTTTTAACCTACTTTTATGCCATTGAACTATCCCCATAGATTCTCTTGAATCACCAATTATTCCCGTATTAAAACGTGATTCATGAAAAATATTACCTAAAATTCCACAAGATTGATAATCTTTTAAACCCTTTCCCTTAAAAAAATCAAACACATACTCAACATCAACCTTTTCATTAGCTGGAGATTTTAAAAACTCATTTCTGCCGACAACCTTTATATTGTCATTAGGTATTGGGAGTACAAAAGAAGTGTCTTCACTCACATCTATAACTTCATATGGTTCATCTTCTAAATCAATACCTTCTATTTCTTCCGGATCCCTAACCAAAGGTTCAATATCAATAGAGTATTTTGGTTCTTCATAATCACCTGTTTGATCATTTTCAAACTCGGAGTCTGTTAACGGAAAATATATGTACCCATATTTAATGTTATAAAATATAGAACCAGGTGACCCTGTTTCTTCTTTTGTGAGTTTTTTTATATATCTATTTTCCTTTTTAGTGTACTTATCAAGATCCAAATCCACAATTAAATAATCATACCTTAAATTAAAGTCCAGTGTATCACCTACTTCAATAATAAAAAGATTTTTATTATATTTTTCCCATAATTTTTCTCTTAACACATTTAAAAATTTCCAAACCCTATTACCTTTAATATCGTTTTCACTATACCCTTCAGAAAATTTAATTTCTCCACCACCTACATTTTGTTCATTTAAAGGTAAATTCACCAACCTTTTGTATTGTCTTTCTGTTATAATAATTCTTTTCATACTACTGTAATTAATCTCAATAATTTTCTTTTTAATCCTTCACCCCTGATAATAAAATGTTTATTTATGTCGGATAAAAATTTATCCACAGGTTTAAATTTTGGTAATTTACCTTCTTTATAATAATAACATAATATCATTTTATTTAATTCTATTAACCTATCTTTAGGTAAGTTATTAATTTCTTCTAAATAAATATCAGAATTATAGTTAACCATCGTTTCTGCAAACTCATACATGGGTAATTCTTTTAAATATGTCATAAATTGTTGTTTATTTTCTGGACTTCTCTTAGATATCATAGTCGCAGCTTGTTGGACAAATGAATTCAATTCAAAAGATAAAGAAACGTATAACATATAACCTATCCTATCTACCGCGTCACCATTAATATGTCCGTTTTGGTACGATTCTTCACAACCCTTTAGTTCTTTTGGGTTCTCTAACCCCCTATTAACCCATTCATAGAGATGCATAAACTCATGTGAAAAGAATGAAGAAACATAATAATGTAATGTTTGGTAGTTAATGGTTTCTCTTTCTTTGGGTATTGTTAATATTACGTCAAACTCAGCGTCTATAATATTGTAACTACCGTCTTCATTTTCTATTATTTGAGTTCTATATGGGTTATAACCCATATCTACTGAAGCTTCATCATCTTCACTTTCTTGTATTATAACCGTTACTATAATACTGTCTATCGGTATCTTTTCGTAAAAATCTTTCCCTTTTAATTTTAAAGATAGTTTTTTCAATGAATAAACATCCTCATCAACATCTTGTTTTAATATCATCGGTAATAATTCATCCGTAACGTAATCACCCCATTTTTCAACAGATTTAGAATATCCTCTTCCCTCCTTTATTACTTTTTCATACTGATTCCTATTTACTATTACTTTCATATTAACTATTATTATAATAATAAATATCATAAAAAATTTAATAAAATAAACAGTATGGAATTATTATTAATTATCTTGGTCGGTTACTCAATATCTAATATTATAGTATTCGGATCATTATTTAGTGGTTTAAGAGAAACCGCAGAAATCTATAACCCCAGCTTTTTTGGGAAGTTATTTACTTGTATGATGTGTACTCCTTGGTGGGTGGGATTTTTCCTATCTTTAGGTGCACAACTTAGTGGGTATACCGAATTTTCACCATTTTATTCAAATGGTTTAGAAAATGTGTATATATCTATATTTTTAGATTCTTGTTTAATTTCAGGATCAACTTGGTTAATTCACACAGTACAAGAAAAACTAGAGGAATAAAAAAAAGAGGAATTAAACTTCCTCTTTTTCTTTTTTCAAACCATTCATATTTTGATTAGTCGGTGGGAGTTCTACCCCATTAACCACTCTATTGGAGGGTGACGTAGGTATATCCTTTAAGGTTATCTCAGGAATAGATTCAACTACAAATTTTAAATTTTCTAAATCCTTTAAAGATTTATCTGTAAATAACATTTTTAGTTCTTCTATCTTAGCCTTTAATAGTGTAAGTTTATTTTCCTTCTCAACATTAAAATCTATAACATATTCAACATGACTCAAAACAATATCCAAAGAGTCCTTCGGATTTTTAGGGTGAACCATAAAATAGTTTTGGTTGTTGTTACTAGGTTTATACATAACCGTCTCAGATTCAAACATATCCCAACCATCACGTAGAACTACATCTACAACCGGTAAATCTTTTACGAATCTAATACCTGTTACATAAGGTCTCAACTCATTTAATTTTTCTTGAAACATATATTATAAAATTATTCCATTTATTATTGACATTAAAAAATAAGATATGGATATACCTAAATAAAGTAAAGAATTTTTTTCTAAGACGAATCTCTCTTCACTCCTAAAACTTCTTAATAAAAAGAAACCATGTCTTAACATATTTAAAGTTGAGAGAATGAAAAGTAATAATAATACTCTATTAAGTATATCCATAACGTTATAATTTAAGCTACTACCTCAGTGTTCTTTTTACTAGAAACATCTACTCTGATATCTTGACACAAATTTTTAATGTCTTGACAACTTTTTCTTACTCTTGTTCCAGCTGCCTTATTCCCTTTTTCGTAAAATTTACTAGCATCTTCTTCTAAATTAGACACTAAATTTTTTAATTCTTCGTACAATTCCATTTTAATTAATTTTAATCATTGTTATTATTGTTATTATTTATTTCCGGGTCCATTAAGGTACCCATATATTCACTTAATGTTTTAATCTTATTATTTGTCATAGTAATATCACCTAATAATTTATCAAAGTCAATTTTCCTATGTATAATAGGGGGTGTTTCATCATTTAATATCCTATTTAACTCCATTTCCATTGTATCTCTGTGAGATACTAAGTCAGACAACATTATCTCCAAAAACTTAAGTTTATTATTCATATGTACAACTATAGAACATTTAACTTAGAAAATAAATAGTAAAACCTATGTTTTTACCTTTTTATTCAAGCTTTTATCTAATAATTTATAAACTTCAATTAAAACATCAATATCGGACCTAGATTTTAATCTATGGTAATCGAATGATAGATAAGCTAAACTATTTAATTTACTTAAATTATTTTTTTTATCTCCATTTTTATAAAATATTTCATGATAAAAGAAATAAAAGTATTCTTCTACCTTTGTAGTGTCCTCAAAAACTATATTTTCTTCTCTGAAGTTGTCAATAACCTTATCTAAACACCATTTAAAATGTTGTATCATTTCTTTTTCACTAGTAATGTACTCTGAACCTAGATATGTGTCATTAATTGTTTTATTAAGTGATATAATGAAGTCATGATAAAGATTACACCTCTCATACTTTATATTGTTGGCCCTATACAACAGATGCATTTGTTCATACGTTAATGGGTTGGTAATATAATCCATAAATTCAGAGCTATTCATTTTAAAAATATACTAACATTCATATCATTTATAAATACTTTACAACCCTTTTAACATTTCTACTAACTTTGGGCAAGGATAACAGTCATATTTACCTTTGCGAACATTCGTATGTGTCCACAAACCTTTTACCCTACCATAATAGGCATCGTCATTAAAACCAAAAGCATCTTTAGGATGAATCCCATCTTTTAATAACTGTGGTAACCCTGCAGTCATATCAATATTAGGGTATATTCTTTTTGCATGTTTTATTAATAACCTTAAACTTTCTATTTGTTCATCAGTATAATCGTGCCAATATTGATACCCTTTAAATTCATACCCTAAGTCACATACCATACTTTCAGGTACCTCAACATTAACATAATTATAATACTTACCATTCTTCTTAGTAACATAACCAAAGTTATTAATTTCAACTGCCGAAGAATACTTAGACATATCAAAATTTCCAACCTTACCTAAATGCCAACCTATATAGTTATCAGGGAAACACTCCACAACTTGTCCGTTGTATTTATCGTCACCGTAACTACCTACCTTAACACTTGTCCCACCAATACAATACTGTGTCGCCACACGTCCTCTATCGTCTCTATTCCAACTATTAATGGTATTGTAGGGATTGTTCCACCCTGCGGTGTGATGTATAAAGAAATTCTCTGGTTGTATCTCACCATAATCTTTAACATATTCATTACCATCTAAATAAGCTTTATCTATTTCTAACCCATCTTCTGTGATATAAGAACCTAAATAATTTAACTTATCATCTCTATCGTCAGAGTCATCAAAGTCAGTTCTATCTGTATCGATATCCTCATCATTGTTAAAATTAGTACCCATAGTGGCGTTTACCAATGTTTCATATGTTTTTGGACCCACAACACCATCTGTTATTAACCCTTTGTCTGATTGGAACTTCTTTACTGATGATTCTGTACCAGACCCAAATATACCGTCATCATCAATCCCCAACATCTGTTGTACTTCTTTTACTTTTGTACCTGTATCTCCTTTTTTTAACATAATACTATCTCTTACACCGTCCACTAGATAACTATAAGTTGTATCACCCACTAAACCATCTACTGTTATTTTTTTATCTGTTTGGAAATTCTTAACTGCGGTTTCAGTTACACTCCCAAAGTAATCTGTAATTGTGTAGTATGTCCAAAAACCATTATCATCTAATAACGTTTGTAACTCTTTTACACTTGAACCACTATCTCCTTTTTTTAATAACATATCTTTTTATTTTTAACCTTCATAGTCGTTAAAATATTCTAACATTAAATCATTATTAGGTATTATCATTTCTTCTATTACCGATTTGTTTATATCATCAAAATATTTTTTTAACGACCCATCACTCATATCTTTAGGGAAATCAATATCTAAATATTTAGTGGCAACTAGTTCTTCGTAATCCTCTTCGTCAGTTTCTCTATATATAGGAATGAATTCACTTAATTCATCACTCATAGATAAATAATCACACCCTAATTTATTTGGTTCCCTTTTACTTGGGAACATGTTTACAAATATAGAAGTATGTAGGGTATAATTTCTAATCTCAACAGAGTACATCTCTTCCATTGTTGCCTCATTTATGTCACCAGAAACTACACCACATTCAAAATCTCCAGTTTCGTTTGAAAATATTATTTTACCGTTATAGTTATCGTAATAATATTGTAATAGTTTTACACCTAAAATGTGTTCATAATCTGGGTCAAATGGTACTACTTTTTTTGGTATCTCTTTTGGTATATCTTGAAATAATACATTACCATAAGTCATATAGAAATCGTAGATACTATATAGATAATTGTAATCGCTTATTTTTAACATTTCAGAAGCTTTAACAATACGCTGACCATCTGTCATATCCCACGCCTTCGTCCGATTAGGGTAATAAAACTTATCGTCTTTAATTATATTAAAAACCTTTAATGCAACCTTATCTAATTTAGATATTTTTAAATCATCTACTATAGACTCTGTTAAAATGTTTTGGAAATTCAAACTCATATAATATAAATATTATATAAAACAAAAAAGGTAAGATAAACTTATGTGAATTCCCAAGTTTTAAGTTTACCAAATGCTGCAACTCGTTTTTTCCACCAGTTACTAAATTTTACTTCTTTAACCTTACATTTCTTTTTATTGTCTTTATATTTATCTATTACATCCTCCGTACATTCAGAATTACCTGAGGCATGAACCATCCATAGTTTATTACCACGTTTTTCTGAGATAATACCCACATGATCAATAGGTTTTTCATCCTCTTCATTATCAGGATCGTAATCAAAATATACTATATCACCCACTTGAACATCAGATACATCATAAAATAGATTAGACTTATCGTATAACATTTGAGCATTGTGTTTCCATCCTAATTCAAATACCTGACATATTAAACCACTACAATCATTAAATTCTGGACCAAACTTCCCCCACACATAAGGTTTGCCGATCATAGGTTTAACTTCCTGTTCAATAAATTTTTCTCTTTTTGCAATTTCAAAATTGTCATATTCTATCTGATATTTATTCATGACTTTCATTAATAAGGTATCAAAAAATTCAACACTATACCCATCTAATGGTTTTTTTAAGTTCTCCCAGTAATATTCCCCCTCCAGCGCCATACCATTTTCTTCATATAAATTAGATAATTCACGATATAAATTTATGTACCTAATAAAAGATTTACTAATTGATTTATCGTTATCATCGTTTTGGAAAGCAACTACCTCTAACTGGGGTAACTCTCTAGTTTTAATACATCGTTCAGCATCCCCACTATAATCCCAACCATCTGGACATGTTTTCTTTACTTCAGATAAAAGAATTTTAAGTTGGCTTTCTGTGATAACTATTTTCATTACAATACTTTTTTATCCTTAACAGATTCAAATAGAGTTTTAAATAATTTAGTTTCTTCAGTGTAATCAGTAGACTTACCCATTGAGTCTGAATGTTTATAATTGAATAGTTTTTTCATCTTATCAGTATCTTCATTGATCTGAGATTTATTCTTAGAATTAAGAATAGTACCTTCACTTATAGATTGATCCCATCTCACTTTAAAGGTTTGATTACCATCTGTCATTAGAAATGTATGACCATCAACTTTATAGTTTTCTGGAATTAATTGTTTCATTTCGTATTCGTTTTCGAATTCTTGTTTAAAGTTTAATCTTTTCATTTTGTTTTCGTTTACACCTTTTGTTACTCTTACCCTTGGAGTTTTTTGGTATTCCGTTGGTAAGTCATACTTATATTCTTTATACTTTTTAGACGCATCTTTTAATCTTTCATATGTGTCATTTTTATCTTTTGTTTCACCAAAACCATCATGTGTACCAAATAAGTCATCATATTCCGATGTATCATTTAATTCATCATTTCTTTCTTCAAATGAATCATACACATCAGTATCTTCATTATCATATTTTAACCCATACATTTTACCAGCACCTAAAGCTTCTGTATCGTAGACATCTAATGGTTCTGTTTGATCTTGTTCCCTATCCATCTTTGGTTCGATGAACTCCTCACTATCAAAGTCATAATAATTACTTATCTTTTTATCAAAAGTTTTTAAAGAGTCACTATTAAACGCACCACTTTCTTTTCTTACTCTTTTAGCAACTTTCAACCCATTAGGTTCTTCTTCTTCTCTAATGATTACTTTTGTTTTTTTAGTTAAAAATTTCTTTTCCATCTTAGTTTTATTTATAAATATCTAAAAATTAGATAATGTTACTTTTTTATTTTTAAATTAGACTTTTTTACTG
>Ga0233415_10000139_pt1 | contig 34809 bp, 59 predicted proteins | sample Na_anoxic_12_MG_FD_188631 | JGI IMG/M metagenome (GOLD analysis project Ga0233415, IMG submission 188631) | Seawater microbial communities from Saanich Inlet, British Columbia, Canada - Na_anoxic_12_MG | ecosystem: Environmental > Aquatic > Marine > Inlet | place: Canada: British Columbia...
ACTGGGACTCGAACCCGTGGACGAAACCAACTATTTCATTCGTCAGCTCCTACATTTAGGATAATCGATAACCTTCGGTTTACTAAGGGAGTATACTGGGATTCGAACCCAGACCTTTTTAGTTCAGATAAAAGATAACCTTTAACAAATCGGCTCTTGCGAGAGAGCTAGTTGGCTGAAAAAGGAGATTGTTATGCTACCATTACACCATATACTCCATAAAATACGATCAAGTGATTGCTGTGAGGGGTAAATCTTAAAAGGATAATCCTCGTGCTTCGGATCGTATACAGGGAAGGTAGGACTCGAACCTACGACACACGGCTTGACATGCGATAATCCATTTCAATCGGTCTAAAAGACTAGTTGTCGAGATGGAAATTTACGTTGCTCTAACCAACTGAGCTACTTCCCTTAAAATAAGTTCTGAACAAAGTTCAAATATCGGTCGATCTAGCTTGCGCATTATGGATCTGGTTTAGGTTCGATTTAAAGTCGGGACTCCTAGAAGACGACTGTCTATTTTTATTCTCCCTAGACAAGTGAGAGTTAGTACTTGATCAGTGAAGCTCGTACAAGTTGCTTCTACTGCCCTTAACAATATCCGTAGTATGTCCACAGTTTATGCTAAAGGTCAACCAAGTCGATTGGACTTTTATGATTGATTGTAAGGTAACCGTCATTTTACGGTTCAGAACTTATTAAATTTTCAAAGAACTTATTATTAAATGAATATTAACTAAATATTCCCTTTAATGAACTCACCTATGATACGAGGTGTTGCAGAGTCAAAACCTGCGATGTCCATACAGTTAGGATCTTTAGGATCTGCTAGAGAGAATTTACTTGGGCTTGTCGCACAAACAATTAACTTAGCATCTATCTTCATTTGCTCTCTGTACTGCTTGAGAGCTTCACTTACATGCATTTTACCTGCATATGTTTCACCATCTGTATAGACGATAAAAGCATCTACTGGTATTTTGTTTTCAGCTGCATAGATCATTGGTAAAGAACAGTCGGTAGAACCGAAGTTACTCATATGAGCTTTTCTCATTGCTACAGGTAAACTATCGTTCTTAGTGATGTCTAAGTCAACTAATTCAGCTGGTCCACCCCAACGCCAACGACCTCTATTATTTTTACCACTAGCAAAACCTTTAATGAAACATTTATGTTTCTCGGTTCTTAGTGTAGTCATTGCCATTGCTGTTGCTGCCATACAAGAACTGAATCCTGGCATGTTTAGATTAAAGTCACAGCTCATAGAACCTGATACATCTAATGCGATGAAAGTTCTTTTACCTGTAGCTTCTACAGTTTTAAATGACAAGTAGAAGGCATCTTCCATAGCAGCAGTGATAGCTTGATTAGGTGTCCAGCTTAATTTACCTTTGACACCAGCTCCTCTTTTGTATGTAAGTTGAGCCATCAATACATTAATTGGATGTATACGAGCTGCTTTTAGAACTTCTTCTTCATTTAGCTTGTCACATACTTTAATTGCTCCATCACTGTTAGGTCCAAGAATACCTACATTTGTCATCTTTCCAAGATTTCGAATCATTGCAGTCATTGGCATGTCTTCTAAAAGAGCATTCCAAATAGTTTTTTCTTTCAACATTTCTGTTGGAAGGACTTCTCTTGGAAGTCTATGTTCTTTAATCAACTGAACAGCAGTTTTAACATCAGCTGTTTTAATTTGATTACAGGCTTTCAAGAATGGGATCAAATCATTCTCGTTGTATTTGCCGTTAGAGACAACCCATTTTAATACTGCATTCTTTTCTCTATCTTCAGTTTTTGGATGTGCTAATCTTAATAGATCTCTTGCACTCCAACCATCACGTTGCTTGTATTTAGCAGTTTGTAATGCTAATTTTTCAACTGGCTTCTTTATAAACCAGTCTCCAATTGAGTTAGTTGTTAGGCTACCCCATCCACCACCGAAGTTCTTACGGAATTCAGCGAATTGGAATAGGTGAGTACCTGTTCTACAGATACGGTGCAATACATTGTATGCAGCCTTACGTACTTCTAGACTCTCATGACAAGAAGCTTTAGCTAAAGCAACTATAGCCTGGTCATTCTTAGGGGCACGTCCTTCTGTAGAGATAGCTAGAATTTCTTCTACTACCTTAACACCATTCTCTTTTAAACAGGCATCTAAGTTACTTAGATTCATACCTGTACTTTTGTTTTCATTTACGTAGTACGTTCCACCTTCAGTACCTAGAACTAGGAATCTACGTAAGATTCCCCATTTGTCCATTTTGAAAGTGTAACCACCTGCATCATTTTTTCCTTGACGATCATTCAACTTCTCAGTTTGAGTTTTCATTCTTGGATTTGTGTGTCTGTTTAAATAACTCATGTTATTTCTCTTTGTTTCGGTCCATAATTGGACAATTATTTAGATCCTAAGAGAATCGAACTCTTGTTGCACGATTAAAAGTCGCACGTTCTACCGTTGAACTAAGGATCTATTCCGCCATTGAATTTTGATTTCTAAAATCTAAAAACTATTCTTACACTTCTTATTTAGCAAAAGCAAGTTAAAAACAAATATTTTTTATTTTTCTACCAGGAAGGTAGTTCTTTAATTGTTTCAGGATCTACGAAGCATCCTTCATCAGTACATACTAATATCTTTCACTTTATATAAACCATTCATCATAATATAATCTAAAACAGTTGATCTAGTCATAATAGACATTTGGGGATTCATTTTTTGAATACATTTTCTTATATTGGTGGAACTATAATAACTATTAAGTTTAATAACATCTTCTTCAGGAGGAGGTTTTGAATAACCTGATCTATGAATCCATAATGGAGGAGCTAATTTCTTGATTTCTTCAAAGTCTTTCCATTTGTCTGTTTTCCAATAATTATCAGAACCTAAAATGAAACGAAATTCTGTTGTTTCGTCGTATACTCCTCTTGTATTTTTTATGAAATGTTTTAGCATATCAACAGAGTATTCATTTTTATTAAATTTTTCCCATTGGGAAGGACCAATATCAGGTTCATCTTTTAACATTATTTGACACATTTTAAAGCGATGATCGAAATCAGTAGGGTTTTTTCCAAAGGCATGTTTATAACATGGCATGAAAATAACATAATCTACTTGACCACTATCTAATGCAGCTTTAGCTACTTGATGATGGCCCCAGGTTGGAGGATCGAATGTACCTCCAAATATTCCAATTTTTCTATAGCTCATATGAAACTTTGAAATTTACTCCAACATCTTTGAGGTCAGAGAAAGTTTGTTCTTCAGTTGCTTTGTCGATACAACGACAACCATCAGTAATGATATTAGTTTTAAGATTAGAAGATATTGCATCTTGTGCAGTAAAAGCTACACAGTATTCACTTGCTAATCCGCAGATATCAACTTCATCTATATTGGAAGCTTCTATTACTAGATCTAATGTAGTTGCTTTTCCATTATCATCTTTAAAACCACTATAACTATCAGCTTCTTTATTTGTTCCTTTTACAACAAATAAATCTTCTGGTTTTGTTATTATATCTTTATGCAATTTATGTCCTTCTGTTTGTACCACACAGTGTGGAGGCCAGAGACCACCGTTTTCTTTGAAAGAACAATGATCTTCTGGATGAGTATCAAGAGTGAAGATAACTAATTCATAGTTGTCTCTAATTTTGTTGATAATATCAACTACTTTATCTCCATCTGGTACTGCCAATGAGCCACCTGGACAGAAATCATTTTGTACATCTACTACTAATAAAGTTTTCATTTTAATCTTTCTTTTTTATTTTTGGTTGAAACAATGAACAACTAGTATTTACTAGAGTTTTAAATGGAACAGCATACATGCATGTTCCATTATGATAGATATCACCAGTAACTAATGGAATTTCTACCCAGAAGCTACAGTATTCACATGTGTTAGTCCTCATGTACTATCCCGTAAAAGTTACCATTACTATCTGAGCGAAAGTCTCTTCCGCCAAAACATAGATTACCATTATCAGCTAATAGTGCTGCTTCTCTTGCAGTCATCTTCTTAGCTTCTTCAGTAAGAGCTGTTATCTTATAGAAGAAGTTTAAGTGTTGTGGCTTCTTAGTAATTTTATATGAATTTGATCCGCCGATTCTATTTAATAGAATATCTAAAGACTTTCTATTCTCAGCACTAAGTTCTTCTGCATTAGATGAGAATGCCCAACTTGTATTTACTTTTACTTCAGTCATCATCTACCTTCTTGTTAGTTATCTTTGTAATCTTATTATTCTCATCTATTTCTACTTCAATACTAAATAGATGTGTACATTGCATTGGATTATTCTTTTCATAATCTTTATCACGTACCCATGATAAGACACACCAGAATACAGTAATAACAACAATAGCTATGAATACTATTTCTACGCCACTCATGATTTATCTTTTTCAAAACGAAGCATATTTATTCTATTGATGATAGTTAATACGCCCCAGAAGAGAGTATTATCTGTAGTTCCTGTAAAATGATAATACATAAACATGAAGCCACAGAATAAAAAGAAGAGATAATTAAATATCATTATTCTTCTCTTTTATAATAAGGTAAGTGTAAATCTTTGTGTTTATTTGCAGCGATAAGAGCTTCAATCTTTGGATGAAGTTCTCTCATTTTACCTTCGCTTTTTGCTATTAAATATGTATCAATATAAGCATATTGTAGTCCTAGTTCACCTTCATCAGTTTGGTCGTCCCATAACCCTGCTGTAGGTGCTCTATCAATAATCTCTTGAGGAATATCTCCTAATAGATATGCTAATTCATATACTTCTGTCTTATAGAAGTCTTGAATAGGTTCAATGTCCACACCACCATCACCATACTTTGTAGCGTACCCTAGAACAGCCTCTGTAAGATTAGTAGTACCTACTACCAGACCACCTATGTGACCAGCTACAGTATACAGTGTAGTCATTCTGAGACGTGCTTTGATATTCGCCGGAACTAATTTATTATAAGACATAGGTATTGACCCATGTTCTTTTATATTATGATAAGGTATATTAGAACGATATTCTTTCCAGAATAAATCAAAAGTTTCTTCAAGTTCATAATACAACAAGTTATCTGGTGTACCATCTTCAGAATAAACTATATTAAGATTCTCTGCTAATTTTTCTGCTAGGTATTTGTCTATTTCTTGAGAATGACATGGCATTATGACACCCATTACATTTTCTTTACCAAGAGCACGACAGCAGATACTTGCTATTACGGCAGAATCAATTCCACCTGAAAGTCCTACTACAGCTTTTTTAATGCCACAGTCATGAAAATAGTTTTGAGTCCATTTAATTACGCCATCTAAATCTTTTAGTTCAACTGTCATCTTCTTTTCCTTCGAATAGTGTTGGTTTTAATTTATCTGTTAGTACTATTAATGCTTCTACTATATTATTCCAGGTATGTACATATAATGGATCTGTTTCATTTTTTGACATTTCCATTTTAGCTGATGAGATATATTCTTGAAATATATCTATACCTTGTTCTATACCGTTGATAAAACAAGATATCTCTTTTACAGAGTATCCTTTTTCAGTCATGTCTTCTATTATAGTCCTAATGTTCTCTTGCATAGATCTATTTCTCCAGGTTCACCAGTATGTTTACCTGAGATATCAGATAGTTTTACTGTTGGTTGCCAATTATGAACACCATAAGGTTTGCAATTAGTCATTTTGATAACCATATTCATTGGTTTGATACTTGGAATGTCATTAGTAAAGTGAGTACCTATACCAAATGAACATTTGATTTTACCTGCACAGTAATCTTTAATTTCAATAGCTTTGTCTACTGTTAATCCATCAGAGAAGACAATTGTTTTTGTTCTTGGATCGATACCTTCTACTTCGTAATGAGTAACTACTGTATCGGTAAATTCTATAGGATCACCTGAGTCATGTCTTACTCCATCAAATAGTCTGGCATATTTACTATCAAAGTCTTTGAAGAATGTTTCGGTTGTGTATGTATCACTTAAAGCAATACCTAAGTTACCTTTATATACTTCAGTCCAATGTTTAAGAGCTACATGATTAGCTTCTTTATATCCATATTTAGCACCATGGAACATGAACCATTCATGTGCATGAGTTCCTATGGGCTTTAAGCCATTTTCACATGCAAAGTGTACATTGCTCGTTCCTACAAAGGAACTAGCTGTAGATGCAAGAGTTACTATACGTCTCTGATTGCTGTAGTTTAATCTACGGCGGGTACCAAAGTCAGCAAACTTTACTTCGTTGTCAGCTAATCTTTTAAATTTTTCTATATCTTTTGCTCCATCATAAGAATACTCAGGATAAGTATGCTTATTATAAACCTCAGATATAATTGCCATTAGAGGTACTTCCCAGAGGATGGTCCTATACCATGGTCCTGTAACACCAAGTATTAAATCTTCTTTCGTTTTATCGAAAGTTATCATTACTTCACTAGGCTCATATTTATAACCAGCTAAGAAATCTCTATATACAGGGTTTAAGAAAGGACATCTCTTTTCTAAAAAATAGAATTCTTTTGCTGCCAAGCTGAGTCCTTTCATAGAATGAACTGCATCTTGAATATCATCAATCATTCTCTTAGTGAACTTATGTTCGCCACGATTAATAAAACTAAACTGTGCTTGTGCATGAGGAAACTTCTGACATACAGCTTGTTGTTGAGTAAATTTATAAAGATCATTGTCTAGTAAACTATTTAACATTTTCTATTTTCCATCCTTTATGATGTTCTCTTTGTCCGTTTAAAACTTTATGTAAGTTTTGTGATGTTAGATTATGTTCTTTGCAAAATAAAACAAGTCCATTTGTTGTTATGTACTCATTTTCATCAGGGTCAATTAATTTATAAGTTTTAATATTGATTTTACCTTTTGAAGCTTTACTCATTCGTTGCTTTGTTTCTTCTGTGGTAATTCGTTTTCTTCTAGCTTTACTTAAATTTTCTTTATGTTTATCAGAAAACTTCATTCCTTTTCTAGCTTCACTCATTCTTTTCTTAGATTCTTCTGATCTTTTTTGACCAGTTCTTGCTTTTTTGAGCTTCTTTCTTGTTTCTTCAGTGATTTCACCGAAGCCTTCGCCACCAGTTGTAAGATTATATAGCTTATGATTCTTTTCTTTAAATTCTTTTATAAGTTGAATTTCTCTATAAAAAGCTTGTTCTTTTGTTAAATTAATCTCTTGAGGAATCATAATATTTTCAAAAGTTAATCCTAATTTTAAAAGTTTTCTTACTTTATAATATTTAGGAAGATTTCTTTTATTATGAACCGCTTCGTATTTATGGTTACGAATTCTTTGTTTGAAGTTTTTAGTTACGCCAATATAAAATGGTTTCTGATTTTCATCTATAAAATAGTATATAATATATGTTTCCATATATCATATGTATCATAGTTTTTAAGAACTTACAAGTTTATATAAATCTGTGTCTATTAATGTTGACAGTTGTTTATTTCAGTCTTCTTTGGCATAGTTCTTGATTCCTTCAATTGTTTCGAATACAGGAATATTTAGGCTTTTAGCTAATTCAACTTCAGCTATTGTTCCTTCTGATGTTTGCCAACCAGGACAAACATACATAGCATCACATTTTGTTAGAAGTTCTTGTGTCATTTTTAACCAGAATTCATCTGTTAGTGTGCCATCAAAGAATCTACTATTAGCATGAGGACAGATATAGGCAGCTCCAACTTCAGCAATTTTAAATGCTTGATGTTCAGCTGCTCTAATGTTTAGTTCAACTTCCCATGGATTGGAGCCTCTATATTTTCCGCCGATAAAGATAACTTTCATTTATTCTACCTTTACGCCGAGAACAACGCCTTCTTTAGTAGGAACAGTAATAGTTACAATACCGTCAGCAATTATAGCTTTAACTGTTGTAAGATCATAACGGTCTGTTAGACTTATTACACATCTGTCAGTTGAAAGCTTATCTTTCATTTTTTCGATAATGATTTCTGATGTCTTAGTGTCAACATGAATATTAGCATTCTTTTTATTAATACCTGGGCAACCTAGTTTATAAATTGCTTCTTCTAGCTTTTCTTCTTTAGTGATCATTTGCATTTTATCTTCTCCTATTAGTTGTTTAGTATGACTACCAAAGTATTTGGCAGCAGTCTTATAATCTCTTTCAAGTCTTTCATATAATTCTAAAAGATCATCCATTGTAGGCATCTTTTTTTCATAGGATGATCCTGTTGTATATTGAAGTGATTTTAATTCTAAACGTTTGTTATTAAAATCTTTATTATCACTTTTTAAGGTTCTTTGGCCCCATATTCCAGAAGGTGCAAAGTCAGTTAAAGTCATAGAATTTATTTCTTTAAAACTAAAGAGTAGGTCCCATTTTAAAGTTTTGTCATGGACACGATAAGAACCAGAACCATTTGTTCTAAGAGTACCTTCAATAGAATAATATTTATCATCTCTCTCTATTTTACCTGTAAAGTATTTGCCATGACCATTATCTAATGCTTTTTGTATTATATCTTCACGACTTGGTAGTTCTTTTTCTTCTATTATTTTTAACTCAATAAGTTCATTAGAGTAAAATGTCCAAAAACCAACAGAAAGAGTGTTACATTGAAACAAATCATCACTACGAAGTTTTAGAATACCTTTAAGTTTCGTATTTGTTTTAGTTGTACCTTCTATTTGTTTACCAACCTGTTGCTTTAAATATTCTTTTGTATATTTATTCTTTTCTTTAGGATATTTCTTTTTTATTTCATTAAGAAATTCTTCTGAATCTAAAATATTTATACACTTAGTTTCAGGTCCATAGACCATACCCATATCTTTATCAATGATAAGAATATTACTATCTGTGAAAAATTCTGTTGGTTTTTGTCCAGAAGACCATTTGATTTCTGTTTCATTTTCTAATCTTCTCATGAAATCTTTTTTGAACTTTTTATCATGAAATTTAATTGCAATATCTTTTTCCATTGGTTTACTTTCTATCCAATATTGTCCATTTTCACCTAATGTATAGATTTCATCATCTTTTATTTCTGGTGGGCCTAAGAATACTTCTTCTTTATAAATAGCATCGTCAGCTTGAATATAAGAATAGTTAAAAACTTTCATTACACTAGATATATTCTCAAAATGTTTTGTTTCTTTTATCATAATCTAGCTCATGAATATTTCATTACTCATAATGTCAATCATGAAGTCTCTGTCTCTATCGACATCACGAAGCCACTTGGCGAAGATGTTTGTCATGAATCCAGAAATAATATTTGAACAATAGATAGTTGACTTTGCAGTACAGCTACCTTGATACGCAATCTTTTCTGGAATGATAGTTTCCATATATTCAGTCATTTCAGTTTCATCTGTAGGACTGAAGCATAATACTCTTGCCGTCTCGCCGGCCATACGACCATCAATAGCAAGATGTGTGTTTTGTCTTCTACCTAAGGCTCCAGCTATAATCTTTCTACCTTCCATTGTGTCTACACACATGAAGACAATATCATCTGTATCATTACTTTTTACAAATCTATCATTGATAGCTGTAATAGTCATATTCTTATTGATAGCCTTACATGATTTAGCTACAGCTTTTACTTTAGACATTCCTATTTGAGATTCTAGGAATCCTTGAGATGCTACATTACTTTCTTCGACTGTATCGAAGTCATATAAACGTAAGTGTTCAGCTCCCATAGAAGCTAACTGTAGAGCTACGTTTCTACCTATAGCTCCGCATCCAATAATTGTGACTGGAGTTTCTTTTATCTTTGCTGGGATAAGAGAGCTTTGTCTACTATATCTTTCATTGTCATTCATTAATACATTCCTCCTCTATTAAATACGTCGATCATATCTTCTTCTTCTTCTTCAAAATCCATCCATCCAGCTCTACTATCATAGTAAGCATCATCTTTAACAGTTGAATCAGGATTCTTTACTTTTTTTGGTGTTATTTTTTTTGAAGTTGTTTTCTTCTTTCCTCTTTTCTTATAAGTTCGAGGATAAACTTTCTTACTAACACATCTGTCGTATTCTTCTTCCCATTCTTCATGTCTTGATTCTCCGAATTCTTCATTAAAATCAACACTATTATTTAGAATGACTCTACATTCTGGGTATTTGTACTTTAAAGCACAGGTTGTTTCTCCACCATTGGCGAGAATAAACATAATCGCCCAATCACAGTCAGAGAATTTTTCTTCAAAATTCTTTTCGTCTACTCCAGATGGATTGGCAGAGTTTCCAGGATGAGTATGAATAAGGATTCTTTGGAATTCAGCTGGCTGTAGATCTAAATCTAACATATCGTCTACATAATCAGCGAATCCTTCATCATCAAATTCGAATGAGACTGAACATGATTGTTGTTTTACAAGCATGAAGTCTTTTACTAAGAATGGATCGTCTATTGATGAGATTCCATAACCTGCAACTTCTGTGTTGCCTATGTCTCTCATATATACTAGTTTTGACCATGCATATGGTGTGAATCTTAAATGTGACATTAACTTCTCTTTTCTGCGCATGATGGACATTCTAAGTTTCCATCAAGATTGGTATTCATACATGTAATATGTGTGTTTATTCTACAAGTAGAACATGGAGCCATGCAATCAGGACATGCAGTTGCTCCACAGAATTCACATTCATTTGCTATAGCACATGGAGTACAGAATGTTGTGTTTTCACAAGAGATACATGTTGAAAGATGTTCTTCTGTTAATGGTAGATTACATGCTTTACATGTTTCTTCAGTTCTTATAAGTGGATTATCACCTAATATTTCATTGAGAGTATTGAAAACTGCAATTGAAGAATGTGGTGCTTCAACTGGTTCGGTTGCTCCTGTTGATACATTTTGTAATATTGGTTCTGATAACTCTCTAGCTACAGCTTCTTGATTTGCTTCTATTTCTTCAGCTTTTGCTTCTCTTACTTCTAGTAATGCTTTAGCTATTTCTTCAGCTTTCTTTTCTTTTTCTAATCTTTCTTTTTCGTTTTCTTCTTCTGTATGACAATTCCAACATTGTTTATGAGTTTTAGGATTTATGAAATTGTTATAAGTACATGGTTTATCACCATGTCCTTGGCATTTGTTTTTATCTTCAGTCTTACAAGTGGTACATATATTAAATGAACCACCATCTGGTTTCCAGGTTCTTGTGTGGCATTTATTACATATTTTATCTCCACATAAATCACATTCTCTAAGATAAGAGACATTGCCTCCGCAATGTTCACATGTTTCTCCCATCCATGTTTCAAGTGGTGCATATGGACTTCCAGAATTATAAGTAGAAATAATATTTTTGAGAGTGATAAATATTGTAAATATATCACCTTGTTCGTGAGCTTTTTGTAAAGGAGCAGCACCATCACCCAAACATATTTGACCTCCTGGTCTAACATGAGGATGAAAGTGTGTGCCTCTTTGATGTCTGATTGGTTTTTTAGCTTTAGCTCTGACAATCAGGTAAGAATCACTTGTATCATAGATAAGACTAAATGGTCCAAGATTAACATCTTTACCATGTCCATCTGTTAACACAATATCCTCTGTAACAGCATAGATTCTTCCAGTTTTAACATTGAATTTCATTGAAACGAATTCTTTGTTAAGAGCTAAAAGATCTTTCATTACTTCTTCTTTTTGGAAAGGATGATCTTGTTTACCAGCAAGTTCTTTAATTTTTTGCTTCTTTCCTGTATGAGTGATTATTGCAGCTGAACATCTAGTTAATGCATATGCTTTATTATAAGCAACATCCATTTTATTAGTAAGAACTAGAGCTTCATCAGCTGAGATATCAATGTCATTTTCTTTTCCACGAAATTGTTTTAAACCTTCGAATAATTTTTTGAACTCTTCTAGATTGTCTTCCATGTACAGAAGATTGTCTTCAACTTCCTGTATTAAATTCATCTTTGTTAATTCTAATCTTAAACTATCAGGAGAATAACTACGATCTGTATTCTTCTTTCTGTCATGATTAGATTCCATATGATTAACAATTGCATCAAATCTTTTTTGTTGATGATTAGTAAGCCCATATTCATTTCTTGTTGTTCTTGCCATTACTTTACCTGACTGTCGCTAAAGGGTTATTGGTTTGGAGGGAAGGGAAGGGAAGGGAGGAGCTTACGCTCCTTTAATACCGGAAGGTACGCATGTGATTTTATCACCATCTTGTAGTGTGTAGTCACGGGCAACTGTGTCACGATTAACACGAATTGTATAGCCGTCAAAGCTTACTTCGCCTGTGCGAGCTGCTACGAACTCTGAGATTGTTGTTTCATCTTCGACTTCTTCTGATTTTGAGAATCCGCCACCTGCATTGTTTACGTAAGTTACTGTAATCATTTTTTCTATCCTTTACTTTTCAGTTTTTCTTGGCTAACCATTAGCCAACTTATTATAAAACAGATTATAATAAAATAATCCGCTTTGGTTACTTATCTGTTTCGATTTTCTTTTAATTGAAGTGCTTGCTCTACTGTATTTATTAATTCTTTTTCTATGTGTTCAGCTGCTTCTTTATTAGAGCCATGACCACAGTTGTGATCTTCTAGTAGTTGTCGACAAGCATCTTGTTCTATTACTGAATCTATAAGTCTTGAATGTAGAGTATCTGCTTTTTTTGTTAAATCAGTTTCTATTTCTTCATATTTTTCTATTTTGACTTCTAGTTCTTTTACTTTATTTGTTTTGTTTACAAGAAGTGCACCTAGAAATAAGATACAGATTAGTTGAAGTATAACTGCTGTTGATGCTTTCATTATGCAATTTCCTCTAGATCAACATAGGTATCAGTGTTTTTGCAAATATTTTCAAGTAAACAAAAGTTCCATCCTTTATATTTACAGTTTGTGTCCATTCCTGGAGCTTCTATACGTACCACAACGCCTTCTTTAATATGTCCTGCATCTAATGTACTAGAACCTTGAGAGAGTAGCTCACAGGTCTCCATGAGACCTTCAGGTTTACCATCATAAACATAAGGTTCTTTTAGTTGAGGAACATATTCTAAACCTAGTTCTTTACACCTAACAGTTAGTTGGTGGAAAGGTACTTCATACCTAGTGCCATCTTCTAATGTATGTGTGATTCTATAAACGAGAACCTTCCAAGGTTCTTTTCCTAATAGGGCTTCATCTAGATGAGGTAGCTCACAACCATACGAGTAGATCATTTCATCTCCATATAGTTTTCTTAGTTTCTTATCTTCTAATTTATGTGAACCCATAATGGCTGCACCTTGGTCGTTGTAACCAACGATTTCATAATAAACTGTTTCACCTTTTTGTAAGCCAGCTTCAGCTATTTGCTTATGAATCATATTTCTGAAGTCACTACCTTCATAGAATCCTTCATCAGGAACATCAGGATCTATTACAACTCTACGTGTACCAGACACATGTTTGTATTCTGATGTTTTAAATTTCGCCGGAAATAATTTATTCCAGAGACTTTTAACAAAGCCTAATTTATGTTCTTGCTTAAGATAACCTGTTCTACCAGATGTACCATGACATTTCTCTGTTATTGACAGTATAGCTCCTTCAGGAATAAACTGAATCATCATTCTAAGTTTAGATGTACTCCAGTGTTCCTTGAAGTCAGGAAATGAAGCTTTCAATAGAGACTTCTTAGAAGTCTTACCTTGACCTGCTGCTCTAGCTGTACGAGTAGCTTTAGTAAAGTACTTATTACAGATAGGTTTACCATTTAGTTCATCTAACAATTGTCCTGGCTTTAGTTCCTCTAAATTAGCTTCAGTCCATTCTAAGATGTTTAACTCAGACCAGAAGCCTTCAGACTTAGCTTTTCTAAGTGTAACTGCTTTAACCCTACGGTTGTCTTCAAAGAAGCCAGCTTTAGCTTCAGGATCTTCATTCAAGAAGGTATGTCTGTATAAGTTGTTTTTCTTACACATATCCTCTGATAGCTGTCCGTCAGTTGGAAAGAATATACCTAGAGTACCTTCTTCAACTTCCTTTGATACTATGACTTGGTGGCCCGAAGCCACACCAACATTTAGTCTATCAGCATTAGGGTGATCTTTAATATTTACTATTTTACAAATTATTGCTTGGTACATAACATCCTCTTATTGACAGCAACCGTCTAGTTCTTTAAGTTCTTTGAAGAAAGTTTCTTTATCTATTCCTTCATTGAGTAGAACTATAAAATCACATGTTTCTGCTTCAAAGTTAGGGTCTTCATGGTCTACATGTCCACCTGCTTGTTGGATAGCATCAGTAGCTCTTTCCATATCGCCTTCATGTTCGATTTCATATGAGTGAACTTCTACGTATGTTGGCATTTTACTTTTTAATTCTTTTTCCATAATGTTTTATCCTTTACTACAGCTTTAGTACTATAGCTATTACCTGTAGTCAATAAGTTTATTTAGTTATAGCTATACTATAAGTTATTGCAAAGACTATGCCAACAAATATATTAGAGCATTAAGTGTTTTTTTATGAGTAGAGAATCTACTTTTTGATTTGGACCTAAATCTAGAGAAAGACTTTTAGTTTCAGGTATGTGGACTGTGTCACCTGAGATGGCTAGAAATCCAGCACTAATAGCTCCATTAAAAGCTTTAGCCATTGCTGAATGTTCTATTGATGGTTGGAAAATAATAACTTCTTTGTTTTTGTTTATTATGTATTTCATCATTATATTTAATTCCTAATGATAATGTATATGTAATTATAACATGTTATTTAAATCTATTGTTTTAGCTATAATTATTTTTCTCCAAAGATAGTTTTCATCATATTCTCTACTTCTGCATCACTAGAAGGTGATCTTTCTTTTGTTTTATTATTATTGACTTTAAGATATGTAACTTCATCTGTGAGACATAAAATAGCTTGAGCACAAGCCTTGATTGCTTTATCTGGTTTAATAGATTTATCTTCGTTATTTATTAAAGAAATTAGAAAATTCATTGTTTTTCGTATTTGTTCTAGTTTATTAGCCATAATCATTCCTTAATTTACTCCCACGGGAGGATTTGAACCTCCGCCCTCTTCGTCCGTAACGAAGTGCTCTTATTCCACTGAGCTACGCAGGAAAATGTATCTATCCCCAGCCTATGATAAATACTGTCATATTCCGTTATCACCTTGCCGTAACAAGGGTATAATATAACTCCGGATCGTGTAACCTTGTCCCAAAGGCTGTATTAGGTCATCATTCTATCGTGCACTATAGAACTCGCTATACAATTCTTACTTTATTCTTCTTTTTTGATATCTAAGAGTTTGTTGATATCGACATTTTGACTAGAGAGTTTTGTTTTAAGGTTAAGTACATCAACTCTTGCAGTTTTGAGTTTGTTTTCAAGAACTGTCATTAAGGCTTTATCGTTGAAATCATTGTATTTCTCATTTGATTTCTTGATAGTTGAGGTGTCTTTAGCTTTGATAAGCTTGCTATACTTTTTTGTATCCGCATCTCTACGAATTAAAGCACCCATTTGTCTTTCAGTTTCACGTTTCATTGTTTCCTCCACGTTTTGGGTTAATTATTTTGTCTCAAGATATTTATCTTCGGCCATTTAGTCCTCTTCTAAGTATTCAGCCATCCATGGCTCATAGTTTTCAGGGGTTTGACTCATGAGTCTGTATGCTTTTTCTTGCATTCTATCCCATTCAGCATCCCTGTTTGCATCGTCTTGAATGTCTTCATAAGTTGCCATTTTGATTCTCCTTATATTTCGGAATTGAAATTGTTTATAATATCAGAAGTTTTTCTGATTTCTTTATCTATTTTAAGATGAACAATACGACCAATATCGCAGAATTGTGTTGTGTCACCTAAAGCTTCCATGCATTGAGGACAATTAGTTTCATGCCAGAGATGAGTATCGCATAAACTTTGAATTGGTGGGGTTAAGTTTATCATCTTTTTATTCTGATTCTGTATCTTCTTCTGGGTAATCACCAGGTTCTACTTCACCTGATTCATCACAAAAGCTACAACCATTACCATCACATACTGGACATTCGCCGTTTAACATAATATTTCTCCTAATCGTCTAGAGGTAAAGAATCTACTAGTAATCCTAATATTTTCTTTACAGTTTTTTTGCTCATACATTCGCTGTCTATTTTCCATTGATTGTTTTCTTTATAGATTGCTAGTTCACCGAAGCCACAACCTTTTAAAGACCAATTAATAACAACACATGTGTCATTATCACATTCTGTTATTCCACATTCTTTTTCTTGTGGATCGTCAGAGTCTTTGTTGTTTTCTCGTACATATGAAATATATGCATTATCAGAACAGCTATCAAAGAACTTTTGTATTTTGCTCTCACTCATATTTTTATCCTAGAGGGTGAATGAAAAGTTCATTTCTTTTTTCTATGGTTCCATCGGTTCTATTCTTGATCCTATAATCAATCATAATCACACTTGCTTTAGTGACTAATGGTTCGATGGCTACTATGTCATATTCAATATCGTTAAAGAGAACTATTTCATTTGGATTGTATTTAGTTTTAATATTCATAATATTATTTTCTCCGCCGGATATATTTTATAGCTTTATTTATTAAGTTCTTTATCCTTAGTGGACAATTAACAGGAGATATATTATCTCTGTAACTATAACTGACATTATAGTTGTTAAGTTTAGTACAGCAATGAGGATCGAGGATTAAGTCTTCTCTAGTGTTGACATGTTTACATTTCTTACACTTCATATCATTCCTTATTACTTTCCTTTCGATTCTTACTTTAGGTCCTGAGACAGGATTCGATACCTGCACGACTAATGGGTATAGTTTTAATGTGTACTTGCACTTCTAGTTTGGTACCAACTAGTGACATGTTAACAGATACTACTATTTTATTAGTCTCAATGAAGAGTCACCCTCAGCTTCTACTTACGCCTCTCAGGACTCCCAAGGCAGGGTTCTACCAAGTTTAAAATTAGGTATTGAATTAAATGGTATTTTTCACTATGAACCAATATTTGGAGAAGACAAATTATCTAGTATTAAAAATAACGATCAACGTAAATTTCAAGCATGTTTAGAACATGGTATTGAATTTTGTACTATTGATACATCTGGTTTTGTTTATTTTAAAAATAATAAAGCTAATAAATATTTAGATATTATATCTAGTATTATCTCCAAAAAGTTAATAATTTCAAATACTTAAATCTCTAGACAAGGATTTGCACCTTATATGACTAGTTTAATAGAACTGGTTCTTATTGCATTGTATTTCTACAGTTGTTTGGATCAGTACTAATCAATTCGTATATCTGCGTCTACCTATTCCGCCACTAGAGAACGTTAGTCTTTGCTAACAGTCAATTAATTCGCCGAAGCGAGGTCTATTTGTGACTAGCACTAGGGAGACCAGACCTTTCGCTCCTCCTGGGAGGGTCGCACAATAACCATCTTGCTCCAACAATGGGGTTATTTACGTTTTTGTGCTAATTTACCAGTATGCCAAGCAGCCATTGCAGCTACTTTTCTTACTGAGATACCCATAGCTTCAGCTATGTCAGCATTGGTGTAATGACGCTTCTTGTTTTTCAACAAGGTATGAATCATTTCTTTTGTTACATCAGCACTCTCAACTGCAACTTTTGGTTGCTTGCGAGTAGATGTCCTTTTGGTTACTCGAGGTTCTCTCTTTTTCATTTTCTCATCCTTTGATTTTCTCTCTTCTTTTTGGAAGAGGTTTGGGTGTCTTTCCCTAATGCTTTTTTTAGGCATGTCGTCTCCTAATTTGTTTATGAACGCAAGTGCACATGTATACATTGGATATCCATAACCATTAGGACCTCCATGATAGACAATTGGTTCTGATTCTTTTATTTGATAATCTGGATAGTCATATTCTAGTGTGTCACAGAATGTAGCTATCTCGTCTTGAGTTCTCTTTTTAGAGACTCCTCTTAATCCTAAGGTGAATACAATTGTAAATTCTTGACCTTTAGGTAGTTGTGCATCTATTTCTTTGAATATACTGTTAAAGTTAATACTTTTGATTGTGCAACAAAAATCATAATAGAAACAAGTACAATTACTATGTGTTTCTTTATGTATGTCTGTTTTTGATAATCTTACATTAGATGGTGATCCATGATATGCAAGTCTATCTCTTGCTGAGAGATATGTTTTTTTATCTGTCTCATACAAGAACAGATTACCATTATATAAGCCTTCAACTGATTGAATGGCATTATGGGGATCAGCACCTGAAAGTGTAACAGCGTCACCTTCTAGTATTCTTGGTCTTTTTTCTGCTATACCTTGAATCCATTGGTTGATTTTTAACTGTGCTGCTTTCTTTTTCTTTCTTTCTCTTTTCTTATATATTGTCATTAGCAGTCTTTCTTTAGCCAGAATCCTTTTAGTCTTCCGTCTATTCTTTTCATTTTATAGCCATTCATATAGAGTTGATGCTCTAACATTTTCTCCCATTTGATTTTGTCGTCTTTGCTTTTGTATTTATCAGCACCTATTATTTTAGGTGAGTACTTAACGTACTTGTTTTTGTCTGCCAATGCGCCAAACTCGCTGAATTTTTTATCAAACCATCTCTGTTTAGCTTTATCAGCTATAGTATCTATCATCTTTTGGAGTTTCTTTTTATGGTCTGTCATTTTGTTATTCTTTCTATAAAAAGTAGGATAGTTTTCATTGAGTCATATCCTAGGACCAAAACAACAAAAAGGAGAAACCTCAGTAGCAGTGTGTTTGGGCGATTCTGCTACCGAGATGACAATTTAATACAATGATTAACTAGATTCACTCTTCGGAGTTATCTTCTCCTGGGTCGTATTCTGAGAATCTTTCGTCTGAGACATTGAACTGGATTGCTTTGCTAAGAAACGATTCTTCTTTTTCTTGAGCAGCCTCAATCTTATCCTGTGTCTCTTTTTCATTTGTCCAAATCCTTTTAATGATAGGCCATCTGCCTAAGATACCAGTACCATCATCATTTCTGATGACTCTTATCTCTTTACCTCTTGATTTTCTAAGTTTTGGAAATACTTTATAATCAGGAGTAATAAGAGCAGCAATAGCATAATCTTCTCCAAGGTCGTATCTTCTGTTATTGATAATGTATTCTTTACCAGTGATTAAACATGGTTCAGTAGGTACAGATTTTTCTAAGTCAGTTGTTCCTGACATTAGTTTGAAGTATTTTCTGCCGGGATACACATCATCTTCACGCTTGATAGCAGTAGATGGTAATGATTTTCCAACAATGATTCGATAGTTTTCTTTTGTTACAAGTTCTACATTAACCATTATTGGCCTCCTTGAATTTAAGGATGAGTTCTTCTTTAATCATTGGAGTAGGTTCTTCTTTGTATCCAACGAGCCAGATTGGTTTATCACAACCAATTGTTAATTTACCGTCTTGGTCTTCACATTTTTCACATGTGACATATAGAAGACCTTTGTTGTCTCAAGCTTAGCAAACTTAGGTTTGCCGTTTGTCATTGCTCCACATCTTGGGTCATGACATTCTATATCAATGTTATCTAGTTCAGTGTCTTCACTGTCCTTCATTGATTTATTCATTGACCTAAAGACAAGTAACCTCTGTTCGAGGTATCTTCTTTTACGAGCACAAGCCTTTCTCCATAGAGCTTCATCTACTGCAGATATTTTATCTAACATTGAGTGGATAAACTTATAAGTATTATATTTCTGTCCTCTATCAACTTTGATGATTTCGATTTTACCATCACGTTTTTTGATGGGTCTTTCAGTTGTACCTGAGCTTTTGTATACAAAATCTCTTTGTTCAACAGTCCGCATGTACTCGTTGAGGTCGTGGACGTTTTGAATCTTAATGAATTCATCTTTCATGGTTTGTAGAGTTGCCTGGCGTATTTCGCAATTGCCTCTATTTAGCTTTATACGGTGCTTATTAACAGCTAGAATCTTGTATATAGCATCCCATTGCCCAACAGTCAGGAATAGCTCCTGAAGGGCTATTGTGCGCTTCTTTCTCCAGACAGAATCTTTATAAATTCTGCGAGGTTTAATTAGTTTTCCATTACTATACTCAGCAGGATAGGTACCAGCAACTCTATCGAAGATAGCCCAGACAGAAACTCGAAGACTTTCTTCGTCTCCTCTGTTTTCTTCTCTCCAGTTGCGGATGTATTCTGTTCTCTTTTGGTTGAGAGCAGAGATGGTGATGTTTCCATCTTTATCTTTCCTGTCTTTTACAGACCATTTGTTTGAGAGTTCACGGTCGTGTGAATTCATGTTACGGATGTAACCATAGAAGCCAGCTTGAGTTCCTGGCGCACCGAATAGATCATGATTGCATAAACAATCAGAAGCTTCTTTGAATAAGTCATTAAAGAAGTTTGTTCTTTCAGTTGCGGCGATAGAAACTCCAGTAGTTTTTTGTACATCGATGTATTCGTGTTTACGTCTTGGTGGAGAGTATCCTCGTCCACATAAGGGTGAATTAAGAGGAGCTGTTAAATAGACATTAATCTCTTTATCGACAGCTAATTCAAAGATGAGAGCGATTTGTTCTTTTTCTTCTTCAGAAGAAGATTTATCAAGAAGTATATCGCATTCAGCTTTAAGTTCATGGACTTTAGTCAATACTTCTTTAGGTAATTCAGGTAAAGCAGTGTTTACGATACGAGGATCGTTGAAGTTAACAGTATCTTCATCGTTTGCATTAGAGTACATTTCTTCTAAGTCATCACCATCAATTAAAGCTATTGCAGCTTCTTCAGGTGTGACTGATGTTCTGTCAACATCAATGTCTACTCTTGTACCGAAACCAGCAGATTGAAGTTCTTTGTCTCCAGATTCTTCTATTTCGATACTACCAAGGATGTCTGTTACGCTTCTTTGTGATGCGTCAAGGTCGATGATTCCGGATTGTTCAAGAAAGACACGAGCTGTGCTTGATCTTTCTTTTAATGCATCTATATCAGAATCATCAGTGTCAGTTCCCCATTGGCCATCTTGAGCCTGTGTTTCAGGGTCTACGACACGAAATAATTTGTTACTTTTGGTGATGTGCCATTGGTCACTTGCATCTAGCATTTGACGGTACATACCTGGAAGGTCGTCGATTTTATCGCCGGCCATACCATATTGTATTTCATTTTGTACGTCTTGGAAAAGATCCATTTCACTAGTATCTCTAGTAAAGAACTGTTGTTCATTCAAGACGGTAGGTTTCTTCTTGTAATATTCTTGTTCATTTGAGTTGATTGCAGTTCGTTTCCAACCTGCGCCAACCCAACCACTCTTAGTCAATTCTCCTTTTGTCCAAACTAGTTTTGACTGCATGTGTTTGCCCAAACACTTCTGGCTCATAATAGCCTCCTATAGATTGCTGAAGGGTTGATTCCCTTCTAAAATGTGATGAATAATTAATAAATATAAACGGAGTCATATAAGATAAGGATATGAATTGTAAGCTAAGGATAAGAATAGAAAAGACTGACGTTCGGGGAAACGCCAGCCTAATCTATACCTATAAGTTTTAAGTTTTAAGAATTTAATTGGTTACTGAGCGAAGTCTGTATGATCAGGATCTTCACTAGTAGTGGATTTGGAAGCATTCTTTCGCTCGTCGAATACGAGACGTGGGGCATCTTTCTTAGCAGTTTTACCTGCATAGAATGTGTTCATAGAAGCCAGGTATTTCTGAGAAGTTTCTTTTGTGATAACTTCAGCGAAAACCATGTCTTTCAATGCTCGTTCCATTTGTTTGTCACGAGGTGAATCAAGAAAAGTGAGTTCTGCCATATAGCATTTCTCATTTTCATAGTATTTACCATTTTTGCTTCTTGGGTCACTTGTCATGCGACCTTTAACAAAGACGTGACGACCTGGTTCCAGGTACTCGAAGAGATTGCTTCCTCTTTGATTCTCAGGAAGGATAACTTGGACAGGTTTTGTGGGACGACGCATTTTGTTTGTGTCTGGGTCAAGTTCCTGTTTCTTTGTCATGTCTTCACAGAACATTGTGAAACGCATAAAAGAAACTTCTTTCTCTTGACCATTACGAACCTTGTCTTGAATTGTTTTTGTTGGGCGGAAACTCTTTCCACCGATAACACCGTAATACTCACCGTTCATCATAATGATTTCTCCTTGGCTATTCATGCCTTTACATTTTATTAAGACAGCACAAAATATATTATATAAATTGTTTATCTTAATGTTTTTTAATCTTGTGATTTGTATAAAGCATTCTAATTACTGCTATAGGCCATAAAGCTCCTATAACAAGTAAGACAATACTTCTTACATGTTTATTTTTCTTTTTATTGCTGTACATAACAGCTAAACTGATGATGATTCCTGTTGAAATGTAGAAGAATAGTAAATCTCTTGTATCCATGATTGATAATCTCCTGATTGTCTAACTTCTTTGACACCATGCTCTGAGAACAAATAGAACAGCATTAATGCTTCGTCTAAATTGACTAACATGAGAGATGCTATAACTAACATTGCCCAGGCAGGAAGATAAATTGAGTGAAAGAATACTAATAATATTGGAATACCAAACAGAAATGTCCAGCCAGCTGTAACTATTTGGTGTATGTCGTATTCTGTATCACTGATTTGTTTAATACCCAACAAGGTACTAAGTATCATTAACGTTCCTGCAAAGAACATTGAGATCTTAGTAACCATGCTGTGCATTATTTGTTTGAGTTTGTTAAACAGAGTTTTCATTTGACTCTTGTTGAGTAGATTGTTTAGCTGGTTGATTGTCAGGACTGCCACTTACTATACTAATAGGTATTGACACCAGCACCAGCATACAGAGTACTGACAGAACTACGATTGTAGTTAAGACCGTAGCAAGAGTTGCTCCTACGGCTTTGAAGAAGGTTGAGGTTCCTCGAGTTAATTTTTTGAATACTTTTTGAAGAATACTTCTTGTACTGGCAAAGATTCTACTCATTTGTTTAATAAGTTTTGTCATTGATTTCTCCTAAACTAAAGTTTGGTTATTGTTATTCGCAGTAATCTGCACCATTAGGATTAACGATACAGTTACATTGGATATCTTCGTAGTTATATTCACAACGAGCTGTCCATTTACCATCTATGACGTCTCCTGCAACACATGCTGTTTCGTCTGTATTGTAAACTCTTAATGTTATATAAGTTGGAGTTTCTCCATCGATTTCATCTTCACAATGAGCTTCAGTTGGAGTCTCACAAATGACATCATCACAAGGATTCCGACAATGGTCTTCTTGTTGCAAATGATTTGCATCTGCACAACCATCATCACATATTTGAACTTCGAATGTAAAACTACATTCATCGTCTACTAATGTGAATTCTCCAGAGAATCGATATAGTTTTTCATCGATACATGTATTTTCAGGTACTTCTCCTTCAAGGCAATCAGCTGATTCAATAACTTCTTCGAGAGTTAATGGTGATTGGAGTAGGATTGGATTCCCATCTTTGTCTAGTGTTTGAGCACTATCAGAATCTGTATCAACTGGTTTCTCTTTATAACCGGTTGTTTCGTCACTACAAGCTATTGTTAGTACCATTAGAATTGTTATTAAATATTTCATGTTGTTACCTATAATTTGTTTGAAGGTTATCGCTAATTTCTCCTAAACTAATGTAAGGGATTTGCTACTCTCCGACTTTTAGTACCTTAAATGTCGCTTCTTCGTTTTCATCTTCAGAGATATTAACTTCGACAGTAAGGTATTCATTGTAACCAATGTATGGTTTACAGGCTTCTTTGATTTTGTTATGGTCTGATTTAGCTTCGCTATTTAAAGCCATATGTACTACATCAGGTGTTTTGAATTGTAATCTTATTTTCATGTGTACTCCTCTAATGAAGGTAGGGAACTAGCAGATTTTAAGATGTTGCCATCATAACCTTTATGTTCACCAGACATTGCAGTGTATTTTTTATTTACTCTTTTGATTTTAACATTCAATCGTTTGATAGCATCTTCGTCAGGTGTGACAGATGAGATTGAGGTAACTGCTTGTTCAACCATTACGTAATCTAGTCCACCATGAGTTAGTGAACGAATTACTTCCCATGTATTATGAAGATTCATAGCAAATAATATTGTTACTACTAATGAGAACCAGATGATGAAATTGAAATGTGCACCAAAGATCATAAGACCTATCGGTGCGCCGAATACAAATATCATCCCTGCTAAGACTAATCTTGATCCATTGAGTTCACCACTTGTAGTGTTGAAACCAACTAGAGATCCTACGATTAAGACTAGACCTGTGACTGTTTTACTGATGAAGAAAGTAACCTTCTTTGAGAAGGCTACTAACTTATCAGAAAGTTTTGAGAATAACTTCTTCATGCTACACCAACGACATAATCGTTTGTGTTGTAGATATATACACACATATTTTGAAGTAACAATGGCATGCCGTATATTACTGCAAATGCAATATTGCCACTAAGTAATACTGAGATAGCAATTGTAATATGAGCAATAATGCTTGATGTTGAATAAGATGTTGAGCTGTCAGCTCCAAGTGTTAGACTTAATAAACTAATAAGTACTGCTCCAAGAGGAAGTATAAATAGTAAATAGACTAACAAATATGGGGCGTTGATAATATTTAGGATCACCAAGAATGTCATCCAAAGAGCTGTTGTTGCAGCTACGAAACCTGCAGCTAACTTAGTAGCTGAAGTCTTTGCAACTTTCTCTTTGAGATTATTCAGGATGTTTCCAATGCGTTTGAATAGATCTTTCATCGGCTTCTCCTTGTTTTAGTTATTACACCTGTTCTCCTAAACAACATGTGTTTAGTTATTTTGCTATTCTGCTTTGATATTGATAGCTCTTCTTTTTATCTCTTGGAGTGCAACTTCTATCTGTTTTTCAGTATAACCTTCTTTTAATAACTTCTTTTTAAGAAGACGTTTGTTTAAAGGTTTTCTTCTGTCTCTGCCGATACCTGTTCCTTTTACTATATGTCCCATGATTGTTCCTTTTGTTGATAAATAAGGTGGGTTTTCCACTTAATATGTTTAGTTGTCTTGCTCTTCTGCTTCTATTAATTTATTAGCTACAGTTGCTATCTTTTTGCCTTGAGTTTGAAATTCTTTTGCCATAGTGAATATAGCAGTTGTATCATTATGTAATGATAAAGCCCATGCATTTAGTATTGCACCTAGTGCTGTGTTACCAAAGGCTAACAATAGAGATAGTTGTGAGTCTTTCATGATTACTCCTGTTTGATGTATAATTTATCTAGATCTTTAAGATCTTGTTCTAATTGTTTGACTTCAGATTTGCCATTTATTGTGACTGAGTCACCTATCATACATGTTAAATCAGTGATTAACATTTCTTCTGCACATGGCCAACAGTTGTCTTGTAATAGTTGTTTGAATATATCGGCTTTTAGTGGAGTAAATTCTTTATTACATGTATTACATATTGACATGATTACTCCTTATCCTAAGGTACCTAAGTACATGAGGTACCCGTTGAATGTCACGTATGCTGCGAATATTAAATATGCTATTATTTCGTTTATTGCCATTTGATTACTCCTAGTTAGGACACATGTTTGAGAATTCATAGTGATTTTGAGTATTGGTTGTGTCAGCTATAAAAGCTTTCTCCCAATGCTTAGCACTACCTGTAGAGTTTCGTTTACAGAATGCTTCTGCATATTCTTGATCTCTAAAAGTATGAACTTTTAGATTGTTAATTTCTTCGTGTTTACCAGCGAAATGTAATACTATAATTGGATCTACTTTTTCTGGACAGTCTTTACATATTGACATGATTATTCCCTTACACATAGACCACTAGCCATAGCACTTCCTGCTGAGTTAGATGATCTTAGTAGATTGAATTCTGTTGATAGATCGCTTTTAAGATAGAACATTGCTTCCCATGAGCAATATGCTCCTGTTGCTCCGTATGCATCATTGCATACTACAGGTTCTCCTATCCATGTATTGAATAACATGTCGTTAGGTAGTTGTAAGGCATTCCTTATAGGACTGCTGAGGTATGATGAACAATAGTTCATAGTTTCTTTACTGAATGTCATTGGATAACAAGTATCTAATAGTTCTACGACTTCATCCATGTTCATTAGTCTGTAGTCTGGTCTGTATGATTCACATTTCTCTAGTATTTTTTCATATGAATGAAACCAAGGATGCCCTTGGCATTCATCGTTAACCCAATCCATGCCTACTGGACAGATACGTAAGCATGTATTTGTGTTTGGTATAGCTATTTCACCTGTATCACAGGTTCGAATAGCAGTGTTTTCAGTGAACCAAGAATTTAGATCTTCTTGGTTTCCGCCGGACATAGTTCCACCCATGTCCTCTTGTTCTTGAGCTTGCTCAGTTGTGATTGGAGAGCCATCATTTTGATAGCAATTGCAATCATAATAGAAGTTATCCATAGTACAGTGATTAACATAACTGTTGATTCCACACTTACATGCTTGAGCGTCTCCTGGTTGACATTCGTCAAAGAGTTGACAGCCTGTAAGTAGTAGGAGTGTGACTAGTAGATATTTCATGGTTATCTCCTATTGGAAGATATTTTTAAAGATGATTACACCTGAGATTATAGATAATACTACAAGTGTAATTACGAAGTTTTCTAGTGAGACTGGTGCTGATAAAGGTATCATCATTTGTGAACTCCATTTGTTGCGAATATTTTTCTTGCTCTTCTGTTGAAGTCTTTTTCCCAACGGGGAACTAAGACCTTCTTAACAAAGAATACACCTATTGATAGCCCAGCGGCTGTAAAACCGCCAGCTACGAAGGCATATATACCTGTTATACCAGTAAACATTGGGCCGACAATTAGAGTGATTGTGAGGATAATATCAGCAGGTATGAGAATCTTGCATATTGCAAGTCTTGGTGACCATGCCCTACCGAATACCATAGCTATTACGGGAGCATGTGTGACCAGATAGATTACTGAACCAGCGATTAGTATTGATACTATAAATAATGCAAACAAATCCATGTGATTGTCCTTTCTGTGTTATTACACTTAGTCTCCTAATCAACAGCGGGTTGCACAAGATCTACTCTTCTGCAGTTACCTCTGTTTATTATTTCTTGGTGCCAAGGATTGAGGAATGTGCGTGTTTCCATGCTCATTTTACCACTTGGTTCTAACATGTATTCTGAATTGTCAACGACAATTGAATAGGGATGTTCGTATAAGAATTGAACAAAACATGGAGGTTCCATTTGTTCTGCTATTTCTATTTCTTTTCTTGCGGAGAAGTATCCTACTGAAAAGTAGAATGTACTGGATACGATGATAAAGCCTATGATAAAGAGAATACCATAAGCGAACCCATGGCCAAGAGGCTTGGGTTCTTCGGTTTCTTCTTCTTCTATAATTTCTTCTTCTTCGAAGTCTTCGAAATCTTTAGAGCTTTTATAAAACATGTTTTCTCCTTCTTGTTATTTCAAAGACACTCCTATATATCAATCTCGCCAGCTGTTGTCACCTGGGAGAGTATATACATAGGTATTAATGTTCTTTTGAATAAGGGTGTTGTTGACTATTTGCTCTACTTCTGCCCATTTACCACCAGCTAATCCACAACCAATTCTTGGCATGTGTACTGTTGCTTGGTGTTTAAGAGCCTGATGAGCTACCTTATTTAAACATTTACGAAGTTCTTCGTATCTGATTGGTGTGCTACCAGGATGAGTAGAGATAGTCCCTGTTTGTGCAATCATATTTGCTACTTGGATGTTATCTGTTACCTTGACTAGCTGACATGCTCCTAATTGGAACATGTATTTTGATTTATGCCAGTCACGGTATGATTTTTCTGGTTCTGGCCATGTATTGCTGATAGCTACTACAAAGCCTGAACCCCAGCCACCTATGTCATTACATACATGACAGATGATGGCGTTGCCCTTAGTTTGAGGGGTGAGTGCTGATCCATCGAGATATGTGATGGTTGCAGTTGTTGGTTTTATTCTATCTTCGAATATTTTACGGGCTTGTTCTGTTGTCACTGTTGTAACATCAGATCCGGCAAATCTACGAAGATATAGATTTCTGAAATCAGCAGTTCTTTCTGCTGATAAGTTACGAGCTTTTGCTCTTTTAACGATTGTTTTAACGTCTGGAACTTCTAGTTCGATAGTCTCTACTGTATAGTTAGCCAGTACTTTGTTGACATGTCTGTTAGCTGAATGTTCAACGATAATGAGTTTGTTTCCTGCAGTTTGAATAAGATTCTCTAATTCAGCAGGTAGTAGATCGATACACTGTTCCCATTTTTCCCAGTCTATTTGATTGCCTGTAAGACAGTCATATTTGTTGTAAAAATCAAGGATGTCGAAGACACATACGTTAGGAGAATCTTTGATTGTCTCGTAAGCCCATGTTTTTCCTGAACATTGTGTACCTTTGATTTGTATAATATTTGGCATTCTATTTCTTTCTTTACATGTTGGACATATAGATTGTGTGTCTAAGCATTCAGTTGGATGAGGTACATTACATGTACTACAGTTTTTAATTGTTTCTATTTCAAAGGGATTATTAGATTGAATAAGTTCTTTAATGGCCTGTTCAGCCATAGCTGATCTTTTGTTGATAGCCATAATATTACCTGTTCTTTTCGTCCATAAGACCTAATGTTAACCAGTTCTCAGCTAATGCATCGAGGTTAACTGTGATTGATTCTTGACAGGGTTCACAGTATATACATAAGTCTTCTTTGATAGTTTTGAATTGCTCTTTACATTTAGGACATGTTTTAGTGACAGTCTCTTTAAGAGGTAATAGAGTGATTAATTTAGATTCATTCATTTAGATTTTCCTCGCAATATCTTGGATTTGCTTGGCTTGAGCTTTCATTAGTCGTGCTAATTGAAAGAGTTCGTTTTTAGAACGTGCATTTTTCATAGCTTCCGCTAATTCTTCTGCTTGTTCTGCAAGGATGCCCTTGGGGGCATTTTGGATTTTGATGTTTTTCTTATTTGATTTACTAGAGAAGATTACTTTTGTATTGTCTGATACTAAGTTTAGTGTTCTCTTGATCTTTCCTGGATTTTCCAGTTTGTGTTGTTTCTTTTCTGCTTTGCGACGCTCTTTGAGGTTCTTGAGCTTTTGTACTAATTCTTCTTGTTCTTTGTCTATACGATGGTTTTTTCTTTTCATAGCTAGTACCCTTCTGCGTATAATAACGCATGCAGTTGTGACGTCTGACATCTCTTTGTACAAAGGATGTCTAAAGCCAATTTATATACAATTAAAGCAATGCGAACATTGTTTTCTTTTCATTTACTTCTCCTAAGCTTACATTTTGAGGTGCTAGGAGGACGGGCATCTCTTACTTTTGCCCATGGAAGTGGAGCGTAAGCAAGAGGAAGAAGTTCTTCTTCTTTGATGAGTGTGTTGTTGGTTTTGAGTTCGATTACTCTGTCTATATCGGTGATTATTCCTTCATACTTTAGCATTTGTTTTCCCCCTAAATGTTAAAAATTTGTCAAAAAACTACACTTTTAACGGTATTTAACTATATCAAGACTGAAAGTATTGGAATTATATAGGGAAATATCCTACTAAAAGTATTTTACATATATACTGTTTGTATATTTATGCTGATTTTTGAGTTGATTTTGTAGAAGAGAATCTGTGACGCATTTGATGGGCTTGTCCTACTCCGTTTACACGGACAGGTGTGAGGGGTGCAATGTCATTGACATTGTTATTAGCTTGCTTGACTACGATTTGAAATTCGTTGTCTCTTAAGATGCCCATGATTTTATATTTGCGAAAGGTTTTTGTGTATTTATCATTGTATCCACCATTACGAAGACGAATGATTTCGCCTTTCTCTTGGTGTCTTGCTCTATATGCCCAGCTATCGATTACGATAATCTGGTCTTTGTTAGTTAGATCATCAAGATGAATTTCGCCTGTCCAGCGATATTCTGAGTTAGATAGTTCTTGGTCTGAATGAATACGACTCACAGAGATTGATTCGTACATTCTTAGTTCTTCGTTACCTTCGATCATGATACCTACGGTGTTTGATGAGTTTAAGTCTTTCATGATATGTCCTTCTAAAAGCTGAGCTTTTGTTACTTATGATATAAGTGATTGATATCTAAGAGATTAATTGATTGCTGTTGTTAAGCAGTGACTTAGTCCTGCTTCTTCTATCTTTTCTTTTACTGATTCTATAGCCCAGTTCATGTCTTGTTGACAAGGACATGTTGTTAATGTGACATCGATTTCTGTCTCTAGTCTTTCGACATTAGCTTCTGGATCTTTAGAAAGGACAGCAGTGAATACAAGTTGTTTGTATTCTGTTTTTGATTCTTCTGATATATCGGTTTTACCAATATATGATTGTGCTTGTTTAAACAATGCAGTTGAAGAAGCCATCTTTCCTGCTATGTTAAGCATCTCAAAGGGGTTTGTTGATTCGTCGAACTCAGCTTTGAATTGATTTGCTAGTTTCTTTGTTAAGTCTTTTGGATTGAGTCCTTCAAGAGTATTTAGTGCTGTGTTAAGGTTGTTTTGAGTATTTTTACGAATTTCAGTTAACATATCTGACATCTTGGTTTCTCCAAACTCGACAGTTATTCTGTCGATAAGTCTTGTGGTCTTAATTGGTTTTTAAAAATTAAATAAGTTATAGCCCCTCCTGCTACAACTGCTGTACCTACCTTTAAGTACAGCTCCCGAGTCACACTCGATGAATGTTGATTACTGGTCAAGCATTTGAACTACTTCAAGTTCAGTCATGCCAGTTGTTTTAGCCATGTGTCTAACATGTCGCATGTAGTCAATAGCTGGCTCCATGTCAACTGACATGTTACCACTATACTTCTCATCGAAGGCTACATGGTTAGGAGTTTGATATTTCTTACGATTTGCAAGAAGTTTGTCAAGCTCCACTTGCCACTCCTGAGCAACCCACTTACGGTCTGAAGTTAGTTGAACAAGACGAGATAGACAGCCGATGCCACAATTTACATAGTGTTTCCAGCTGATATCACCGTCAGTTTTGAGGATGATAAGGTGTTGCCAGATGTGGTTAAGCTCAGTTGCAGATAGTTGTCCTGAGTATATTTGAAGGTATTGGTGAATGGATTGACCAAGGATAGGATCGTCGTCACGAGCAATGTCGTCAACGTCGAAGGTGATTTCATCACGAGAGTCTGTCTCAACAAGATACTTGTTAAGGTAGTCTAGGCGATTTTCAAGTCTCCAAAGCTCAGAGGCTTCTGTTTGAAACTCGTTCCAAGATCTTTTGCTTGGGTACATTTTGTATGTGACTTCTGACTCTTGCATTGCAGTATGTTGATCAGAGATAAGCATTGGAAGCTCTTCAATCTCACGTTCAGCATCTACGATTCGAAGCTCGATATCACGATTCATGTAGAATCTGTAGTCGTCTTCCATTTCTTCACGGGATTTGCCATCACAGTCAACTGCGATATCTCCCATGTCGAAGCTGTTAAGTAGGTAGTTTGAATTGTCAAGGATGATACTGTCATTGTTAATAGTCATAATAATGACCTTTCTGCCTTTCGGCGTTGTTTATTGAATTTAGCTCCCACAAGTGGATAGAGCTAAATTATAGAAACATAAGCTAGATAAGTAAGATTAAGGTTTGTATGATGATAACGATTTGAATAAGCTTTAAAATAAAAAGCTGGATTGACCTCCATCCAGAGGAGAGTTCGATTTTGCGTCTAGGGAAAGCCTTGTCAAAGACGGTGATCATGGAAGGTTCGTATGCGACCTTTATCCGTTAGTGATCGTATGTTTTGAGGTTGGCTGATCCTTATCTAGACCTACTGGAATCAACTCAGAATATCCATAAAATTCTCCTAAACATCAACAGGTGAGTTAATGATAGGAGATTCTTATCTTTGGAATTGGTTTCAATCGGAGTTAGCTGCGACTTATTAGTCTGACAGCTTCTTCTCTTGTGAATCCTTTTGACTCGAGGAGTGCTACGCCATCTGCAAGTGATTCAACATGTGCAGTCATAACAGGTTTAACTAGCTGAGAGATAACGACACCATATCGTTGAACGAGAGGAGTGACTAAGGCTACAAGATTGTCGCCTTCTTCTTCAGATAGTTTGTTGACCATCTCAAGAGAGGGGATTACTTCGTTGTGGATTCTGTTTTGAATTTCTTGTTTAACTTGGTTAATTTGTTCTTGGATTGATTCAGGTGATTGTGTCATGATATGACTCCTATGTTGGTTGTTATTTATCTTAGTTATTGTTAGCTATTATACCGTAACCTTCACATGTATCACATGATTGGTATACGCCATTTGAATCTAGATATGTTGCACTGCCTTTACAGTCAGGACATATCTTCTTTTCGAGTGGTTTGAATGAGGGTTTAGGTTGTTGTGATTGATATTCAATTCTTTCCTCTACAGATATAGCCATGAAGGCAATAACCCTAGGACTATCAATATCACAATCAAGATGATTAGCTATTGCTTCTAATATTGGTTTTGTTGATACGTTAGACATGCCATGTCTCCTATTGGTTATATTGAATGGTTTGAAAACCATTATATTGTGATTTAAGATTGAAGATGATGTGTTTTTTCATAGCAACACTTGATGAATCAAATTGTTCGCTCATGAAGTTGAGAGTTTCTTCAGCAAGTGGGCCGTTATATATTTCATAGCCTTTGAGTTTGCTGATGATACTGTTGTATTGTTTTCTTAGATTATTATTAATAATAGTTGTAACTGTTATCATGATGGATAACCTTTCTGCCTTTCGGCGAAAATAAAAATGCCTCTTATTGATCATGACTAGTTAGTTATCAGCTTCAAGGGGCTGTAATACCGATTCCTCGAAACTGACCTTTACCCCGTTCATGTTGTGTATCATTTACCAGGCTGAAGAGGCGAGAGCCACCTGAGATACATTTATTATCCTAAACAAAATTAAAGAATTGTTACACGCTTGGTACAATATCAGTTATTCTAGTATCTCTACAATAACAATCTTTGATATAATTATTACATTCATCACATTTAAAAATGCGATCAGGTATACATTCCAATTGATATAGTTCAAATAAATCAAGTTCATTCTCTTCAATCTCTTCATTGTTAAAACGAGCTTCTTCAATTTCACTATAAAATTCTTTTTTAGTCATAATAATGACCTTTCTGCCTTTCGGCGAATATACTAATTCTCCTAAACAACAAGCGTTCTTTAGTCGTGGTCTACAGTGTAGTGGGTATTATCGATGGTTTTAGTGATAGATCTATGATGTGGTAGGACTGGTTGGAATCTGTTGTGCATACGAGTGTGATGCTCGTAAGGTACACCATGTGTTTGTCTTTCGAAGGCTACTTGTTGATCACAAGTAACTTCAATGATTTTAACTAGATAGCCAGAAGCAAGTGCTACTTGTACGTATGGTGTATATTCCCATACTTGAGTGTTGGTATTGTCTACGACAATATGATCAATACTAGCTTCAATAGCATCTAGGAATGTTTTCATACAATAAAGATGAGCATTACCTGCTAATTCAGGTCTGAAGTTATAAACTCCACTTTTATTGACATGAAAGTCATCAGCTGAACAGTATTCAACTGTTTCTTTCTTTAGAGAGTAGATGAAGTCCTTAGCAGTTTTTGATTTGCCTGAGCCTGGAATGCCACGCATAATAGTTACTGTTTTCATGATTATATCCAATCTTCTTGAGAGTTGAGTTTAGTACCTTTAGGTAAGTTACTTAAGCCTTTTATTGTTACACCACTGTATCCACCTACAGGTGATACAGAGTATATTGCACAAGCTTTAGCTTCTCTCATATATTGAAAGTAATACTTTCTAATTTTAGTAGCTCCACCCATACTTACTACATAGTAATTATGAGTTTTGTCTTGTGTATAGTCTTCGTATCCGTCTCCGCCTAGGATATCTGAATTTGTTTGTATAAACATAGTGTTTATCTTTCTGCCTTATGGCGTTATTTCTTCTTGATTTTACTTACTTGAAAGCCAATTATACCTACTATTATCCATAAGACACCTGCGAACAGGTGACTCATGATTAGGAAGATACTTCCTAGGATAATAAGTGATAGGCTAATTAGTCTTAACATGATTCCATCTCTTCGAAGTTTTCCATGATCATGCTGAAGAATTCTTCACCAGATACTTTGTCAATTTCTCGAGGGATGATTACATCTTGTAGTGATTCCCAGAACTCCATGAGTTCAGGCTTAAGAGTAGTAAGTGTTTCTTTGGTTACTCTTACATGTCTTGTCCAGAATGTAGTACCAAAGGTTTTACCACCAGCGATAACAGCCTTAGCTGTTGTTTCAGCTAGTTCTGTGTACCATACTGGTAGGTTAGCGAATGCAGCTGCTTCGTATTTAAGAGTTGAAGTTAGTAGTCTTTTGATTTTGTTGATAGTCATGATAGATCCTTCTGGCTTAATAGCCTGTAGTGATACTTTTTTGTATCCTAATGACATACCCCTCTCCTAAACATCAACGGATGCAGGAGAGTGTTGCTTTTGTATTTATTTGAATGAATGTTGGAGACTTCTCGCTACAGTCAATAGTTGTATGAGCGCAGCGAGTTGTCGTTCCTTTGTGAATGATGGCACGGATTTGCTACGCAAATATAGTGCCTGAATGGATTGATAAGTTGTTTGAGCTTATGGCACAGGCCCTTGCTATGCAAGGGATGTGACAAAAGCGAGTTAAAGTTCATTGTTAG
>Ga0233415_10000140_pt1 | contig 34719 bp, 49 predicted proteins | sample Na_anoxic_12_MG_FD_188631 | JGI IMG/M metagenome (GOLD analysis project Ga0233415, IMG submission 188631) | Seawater microbial communities from Saanich Inlet, British Columbia, Canada - Na_anoxic_12_MG | ecosystem: Environmental > Aquatic > Marine > Inlet | place: Canada: British Columbia...
GACACAGAGGACTACAGAAACGACACAGCGTCAGGGACTTCAAGCGGAAAGATTGTCTATGTGACAGCTTTTTATACAGAGACGGAAGTTGACGGAACTTTCACCGAGTTCGGAAATTTCATTGACGGTTCGGCAGGAGCGGATACTGGGGAACTTTGGACTCATGTCGCAGTAAGTTGGGTCAAAGCAAATACAGAGACTTTAGTCGTAGACTGTAAATATACTTTTAATAACGCTTAATATGAAACTAACAATCGAGCTAGATGTTGTAGGCAAAATCGAAGCCTACCAAATCGTAAACAAGTTGAGTTTGCGAGGTGTTAAGGTAATTTCAAGTGAGTTAGGAAAGGAAAAAGCGGTATTTGATAAACAGTTTAAAGCAAAAGATTTTTTAAATAAGAAGCAAAAATAATATATGTCTCAATCAAAAGAAGATTACGCACAAGATGATGAACTCGCTCATGGCGACAAAAATCAAGACGCAATAAATGCCAACGATGCTGGTGGTTTTCGTGATACTCTTGATTTGGGTGAAACCTTTACTGGAGCGACAACTCCACAACCTTACTATGTGGACAAATCAGACAACAAGGTGTATCAATGTGACGGCGATGTTATAGCAAAACTCAATTTTGCTGGGTTTGTTTTGAATTCAGGTATAGCAAATGCAGATGCAGAGATTCAAAATCAAGGTATTGTCAGAGGGTTCGCTGGGCTAGACGAAGGCGAATTATATTATTTATCGAATACAAAAGGAGCTATTTCAAAAACAGCTTATTCTAACAAGCTTGTAGGGATTGCAATAAGTGCAACAGAAATATTGATAATGAAAAAAGACCCAACTCAATTAGTGCAGGATTTTAAAAACCCTATTCCATTCAATAAAAGCGTAACGCCATTTTCAGTTGCCAATGGAGGTGTTACGGTTGCCTCTGGTAAAATAGCAGTTATAACACATTGGTATGCAACCACAGACCATGCATTACAAATTGATGATTCTGGTGCCACACAAAGGACTGTTTTATCTGGAAAAGCAAATTTAGCAATAGTTCAACACATATTCATCAATCCTTTTCTTGTTGATGAAAGTACAGACATTCAAACATCCGCATCTACTGCCACCGCTTTTGGCTATTATATAGACAAAGACCCTAGAATTACACCCATTACTGAAATGGTAAATGACAGCACGCAATATACAGTGCCAGCAGGAAAATTGCTTGTAATATTAAATGTTTACAGTAGCGTAAACACAAGCCTTGTCTCTGCAGACTTGGGCATTGTTATGAGTGTTTCAGATTTGAATAAGATGACTGACCCACCGCAACAGTCTGGAGTACATTACAACCCAATTATATTCGGGGCAGGTGATGTTTTAGATTCTGCAGGTGTAGGATTGGCTGTAATAATCAATGGTTATTTAATAGATATTTCATAATTAAACAATAAAAAATATGAGTTACAAAGACCCTACAATTCACAATGTTACTTTAACTTTAGCCGACACAGAGTACAGTCAGGTTATTCTCGATGAAGCAAGCAAGGTTTTGATTCGATCACGAGATAATCATGAACTTAAATTAGCGTACACAGAGGGAGAGAGCGGAACAAACTTTATCACTATTCCAGCAGGATCAGGAGGAAAATGGCTAGAGGGATTACAACTAAAAGGCAAAACATTATATATACAATCTCCGTCAACAGGTGGCGTAGTTGAGATTGAAATTTGGAAATAACCATAATACATATGAGAAAATATCTAATTTTCACTTTACTAATTGCTTTTTTGTTATCCACAGGAATAGCAAATGCACAAATGGGCGGAGGTATTTCAACACCTTCTTGGCTTTATTTAGATAACGCCACAGACACGCTCAAAACAGTAGGCAACAAGTCAATCGAAGCCCCTATTACGCCAACAGGTGACATCAATTTAGCAGGCAATGATTTACTTGGTGCAGACGAAATCAAGGGAGTTACAGACGAGGACTTAGACATTTTAAGTCTCGGTACAGGAGCATTGAATTTAACATCAGGAAGCGGAACAATCGAGCTTAACGATATTCTTGATTTGAATACAAACAATATTACAGGTGTCGGGACTATTTCAGCAGTACAGTTGGAATTGACTGGCGACACAGTTGCTAGTGATATTACAATTTCAAAATCAGAGACACCCGCTTATTTGAAATTTGATGTAGACTATGCAATTCCAGATAGAGATGACCCAATTGCATATTTTCAGGGGATATCCAAAAATGACGCTGGAGAAGATGTCGTTTATACGGAATTGTATTTTGAAATCAAAGATGAATTTGACGGAGCTGAAAATGGTAGATTTGATTTGAAAACGATGCAAAATGGTAGCCTAGCAACTGGTATGTATTTGCAAGGTGTTGGTACTGCTTTATATCCACAAGTACAGTTTTTAGGCGATGCTAATTTTCAAAGTCGGTTAACTCTTAATGACGATGCTGATTTAACATTTGGTCAATTTGGTGCAAATTCTTTCAGAATGGAGATGGATTCAGCCCAAACAAACAAGATGTTTAGAATAGGAGTAGACACAACTTCCGGAACAATGCTAATTGATAAAGGATCTACAACTAATGATCATGAAATTCCAGTTAGCACTAATTATGCCACTGTTGCTATTGCATCAGGTGTGACTTACGATCCAGACGATAGTAATAATTCATGGATGGCTTATAGGTACGATGGTGATTTCGTTATACTTGGGGCTGATCAAGAAGGAACTGGACTGTCTCCCGCTATTTTGAATAATGGTGTATTGCTAGACCTTTCAGATATTACAGATACGCAACTTGAATCATATGGAATGAAACTCGAGAGAGATATTAACGATTCAAATACAGGTAGCGGAAACGATACTTATGCACAATACTGGTCAGATTTAAGTATTACAGACGGAACAGGTGCTAATTATGAATATCACTTTTTAGGAACAACAGACGATGTTGATGTCTTCACAGTTGACGAAGAAGGTACAATCGTTTCACCTAGAACTTATTTAGCTGATATAACAACTCCAACAGATGATAGATTAGAAATTTATCATGGAGCTTCTGGGTCAGTTGCTGGTGCTTCAACACACGCCTCTTATAAAGAGGGTTACTACGCTGGAAATGTAACGGCTGGCACTCTTGATTTAGTCAATGTTTATTCAGAGGGAATGACAACTGCTGGAAATTTAATTGCTGGTCGTTCAACAACAATAAACGGACATGCTAGCGATGTTGCTAATTCTTTCCTTGCTGGTGCAATTTATGATTTTAATGCAAATAGTACAGGAGCAACTTCAACTGGCGTAGCTTGTTTATTCACTAATGATCCTTGGGACTATTGTACTGTTTCAGTTGCAGGAGACAATATCATGTCTGCTGTGCTAGTCGGTCCAGGTGACGGAAAAAATACAGGGATTGTCGGTGGTGCAGGTGTGACGGGAGGATCCGATCAGCTCGGTGGTGATGCCTATATGCAAGTTGGTGCAGGTGCAGGCGGTGGAGACGCTGGTAATGCTTATGTTTACGGAGATGATGGATCAACTGAATTGATTATGTGGAACGGTGAAGACGGATATGAAGAGTTCGCAGGGTCAGAAGACTACGGCGGAGGTTATTTTAGAGAGATGATCACAGAACAGACAGTAGACGCAACAGTTACAACAACATGGGAAAGCTCAACTGTCAACGATAATGAAGCGTACTATGTGACCGCAAAAGTGACCGCTATGGAGACAGACGGCACAAATCGAGCTGTTTATCATATTTCTGGTTTATTCTACAGAGATGGCGGAAATGTGAGCCAAGAGGGGACTACAGTTGCGATCAACGAAACAGAATCAGCAGGAATTACTGCTACATGGGACGCAGACTTCGCACTTGATACAGGCAACCAAGAGATTGAGGTTCAAGTTACTGGTGGCGGTTCAGATACAGTCAATTGGAAAGTTGAAGTCGAATATGAATTAGTGACATCTTCATAATAATTTAATTCAATATGACAAAATTTAACAAAATTTTAACAGTCGTGCTATTGATATTTCTATTTAGTGGCGTGGCTTTCGCAGGAACTCGATTTAATGGTAAAAACATAATCGGTAATTACTTGCGATTGATTGAGGACACAACACCCACTGCTATTGATGGATACGCCTCGGTTCATACAAAATCAGATAATAAACTTTATTTTCAAGACGGAGCAGGAACAGAGAATGAGGTAGCATTAACTGAAACCAATTTTGGCGAGATGTATTATTTTGATAATACTGTAGCCACAGAGATTGAAGCAGTAGACCAATGGCATCCAGCATATGCACTTACAGAAGGGGAGCTTGACGGATGGACTATAGATGCTGGTGGTTCAGTAGATATCCTTTCATTTGCCGATTATTCTGGGACGGTGGCAGGTACAATTAAGTCTACTACGGACGGTGCTCACAGTTTTGCTACTGGTGATATTGTTTGCCTAGTCGGTACGAATATTGCAGACGGAGGAGCTAACGATTACGAAGGTCAATATGAAATAACAGTAATAGATGCAGATGAATTTTATTTTACTAATGCCAACTGGAATGCAACCACAACAGCGGTCGCAAAAAAACCCGATACATTAAGGGCTGATACAGGTTCGGCAGGTAGTTATATTTATAATGGTTCTGCTTCCGCTTCAAGCGTGTTGGGCGACAAGGAGTATGATTGGACATTATTCAAGGACACAACTAGATCAGAAAAAGTAAATGCGAGACAATACCACAAGAATGCAAATGAATATGTGACAGTAGTTGGTACGGGTGTTTTCGAAGTATCAAATGGTGAAAAATTCTGGTTTGCTATTAGAGGTAATACAGATGCTACCAACCTTGTTATTAGATACTCAAATGCAACTATTTATAAACCATAATTAACTATATGAAATTAAAAAAAATTCTATTTGCGATCTTAATCGCAGGGGTCATCGGAGTCACTTGTTTTGGTGCTTCAATGGCTAAGATTGGTAATATCAATGGTGAGATAGTCGGTAAGTCCAAGGTTAGTGACACCAGCGATGTTGTTATCAAAGAAGGTCTTTGGCTAACTGAAAGCACAGCACCAGATATGGATGTAAACTATTCGTCAGGTGCTATCAAAAACGGAACGACTTATTACTACACAGCAACAGGAGACGCTTTAGCTGTTTCTGCTTCAAGTGCTGGTACTGAAAGATTGGATATAGTCCAAAAACCAACCAATTCAAATGGTGCCCCAACAATTAAACAGGGAGATGAACAAGGTACAGGTACAACGAATATGGCGACAGCAAGTAGCACTCCAGTTACTAGATATATATTTTATAATTCAAGCCCTGATTATTACAGATATCAGGCTTGGCAATATGTAAATGGTAGCGGAACGGATTATTTGCTAAAGACATTATTAACAAATAGTGCGACTAATGGTGGTACTATCACTTTGAGTTTATATGCAACGCCAGATAACGGAAGCAATAGCCCAGATTGGGATAATAAGGTTTTAATTGAAACAAAGAGTGGTATATCTTCTTCGCCAAACACTCAAACATGGAGCGATATTGACACAACCTTTGATAACAGTGATAAGGTTTGGCTTGTTTTAGTAGGATCAAATGCTTCAAACCCAAATCAACATTGGGGAATAAGTTGTGCCCAATCTGCTAACACCACAATGGGAACAGGGATTACATCATTGCACAAATTATCTAACGATAACGGAGTTACTTGGAATACTAGTTTGGGTACAAATGGTTCATGGAAACAATTAGACGCAGGTTCAGCAGATCCCAGTTATCCAACAGCAGACGCAAACAATGACCCAATCGGATATATTGGTGATTCAAGCACGCCGATTACGGAAAATACAGATGCTGTAGTCGAAGCGTCTCCAACAGGTACAGAGGTTCAAATTATTCCAATTAACGACAATAGACTATAATCACTATGGAGCAAATAAAAAAAGTCACTTTTGATTTCATTGTTCCAATAGGTTTGGTTATTGGATTATTGACAGGATTTTACCAATTAGGACAAATCGCAAATCAGGTTGATGTAAACACAGTACAAATAAAATCAGTAAACGAAAGTCTAGCTACATTCCCAACGAGAATGGAATTTCAATCATTGCTAGACGATGTAAAATATATAAGAAACAATTTTCACAAGGAATAGGAGGGAAAATGAAAGACAGGACATTTCTAAGTTGGCTCGGGGGAAAGATCATAGTAATACCGATTATCATTTTTGCGTACTTTTACATGATGTCAAAATCCGCACGAAAGGAGTTGAAGAAATGGAGGAAAAAAAAGAAACAAAAATAGTCAAACGCAAATGCTACTTTTGCAAAAAAGAACGCAACATGAATTTGACCAAAATCGAAGATTGCGGTTGGGTAAAATACATCTACAAGTGCTATGTTTGCGGTAAGGTCGAGGAATTTGAATACGATGAAACAAGGAGGTAGACATGGCACTCAAACACAAATGCCTTTGCAATCATTGTGGCAAAGAACGAGATCACGAGATAGATGTTTATCAGGCTGGTGGTTTCGAGGTTCATCTACACTATACCTGCCAATTTTGTCGCAAAATTCGTGATGTAAAAATGTCGATGACAAAATGGTACGAATTTCTGAACAGGAGGAAGGAATGAAACTCATTGATTTCTTGATATTGTTTGCATTCTCACTCTTGTTTCTTGCTTCGCTACTCATCACGATGAAAGGGTGTGGGTGCGTCTAATGGCAAAAGCAATCGGAGAATGTATAACATGCAAAGTTAAGGGGGAATTTTCCGTAGCAGGTATTCGATACGAAGGCAAAAACGCTTTCGTGAAACTCGAATGCGATAACTGCGGTTGGCAAACGCCCTTCATGAAGATCAGGAGGGAAACGCTGAAAGAACTAATCGGCGAACTCCACTGATTCCCACCCCACATCTTGCCTTTTATCCACACACATGGGGGAGGTTCAAAATCTCCCCCCCTACCAAAAAGAGGTGCAGAGTGAATAAACATCACATACGCCCAAGAAGTCGCTGTAGGGGTAAGGACAAGGACACAGACAACATCGTAATGTGGGACGAGACTTTTCACAAGGATTTTCACAGATTATTCGAGAATATGACTATACGAGAGATCTATGAATTTATTGCAGTCATAACAGAAGCAGGTACTCAATGGGATCACGAAGCTATCAGAGAGTTGCAACGACAGATAAAGGGCGAGTAAAACTCACCCTTCTTTCAAAACTAATCCAAAAAATATGTTTGAAAAAAACAAATCTGGACTGCGAGACAGACCAGAGGACGCTCGAGATATATTTTACGAGCATTTAAGAGGTGGCGGAGAATGGGAGGACATCAAGTCACAGCTACCAAGACAATTTGGTTTAAAGTACCCAAAAGAACATTATTACAATCAATACAAAAATGATCTTTGTGTATTCTTTGCGACAGCAGGAATGTACAATTTTTTACATAAAACTAAGTTCAGTCCAATTTATCTTGCTTTTTTCGGCAAAAAGATCAGCAATTTGAATTACGGAGCTTATTCAGTTGATGGTCCCAAAGCATTGAAACGCTACTCGACTTGCGGTTATGACATGCTACCGCAGGAAAGAGCAAAGAGAAAAGGCGACATCGACAAGGTTCGGATCACAAGAGCAATGCAACAGGACGCAAAAAAATTCAGCACACTTGGATATTGCAGAGCGGACAGCCTATTCGGCAACAGCTTTGACGCAATCAGAATATTTTTATTCGAGACAAAAAGTCCTTGCATAGTTACGATTCCTTATTACAAGAGTTTTAATGGAACGCCAGACGGCGGAGAATACATCATCAAAAAAGGTTCAAAATATGTGGGTGGACATTTGGTTCTATGTGTCGGATATGATGGCGACAGATACGAATTTGTGGACAGTTTTAATCGAAGAGTTTACATGAACAAAAAGATATTAGTTGGCGACAGTTTAGGATTGATCGATTTCCAGAGGGAAAAAATTGTAGTACCAAAGAGACCGCCGACAAGATACCCAAAGCAAGAGAAATTTCACGCAGAAAATTTGCGAAATATGCTGTATTCAAAGTTTGCCCCATATGACAAGGCTCGAGGTTCTGCAGGAATAGCACAGAATTGGTTTAGAATGATTAGTGCTTTAACCTACCGAGACTTTACTTACATTGACATGGTGAACTGGATTTACGCACTGTCTCGGACAGGCGAAGAGTTGTTTGATATATCTAAAACAAGGGATCAAGTAATAAAATAACATATGAAAAAAACATTCGAAATCATTTTGCAAAAGGCAATTGAGATTGTTACTTCAAACCACATGAAAGCCTTGTACTGGGGAGCTTTCGCAATGATAGTTGCAGGGCTTATGGATTTAACATCGCAGGCTTTGACAAGTTGGGATCCGCACAATTTGATAACGATTGGAGCAGGTCTAGTGTTTGCTCGAATCACAAAAGAACTCAACAAAAGATCTCAAGGTAAATAGGTGTTAATAACTTTTTGACAAAAGTAAAAGATCAAGGTAAAATATTATTGAGGTCGCAAGACATCAATGATTACTTTTATTTGAAGGGAGTCATACAATTTAAGAAAACACGCTTTCGCTCGGTCGCTTAGGCGTGTTTTTATTTACTAAATTTACAGCAGAAAACGAGTTACCCACAGTAAAAGCCCTATGGGGCTTTACATGTGCAAAAGAAGGTACTATAATTAAAGTATAATAAATAACATAATAAATTGTATGCACCCAAACAAACCAATCGACCGACAGGACGCAGATGAGGTGGTCGAGGAATGTGAAAACTATGACACTTTAATCAAGCTAGGAATTAGGGCGGGACTTACGCCATGCGGAGTTGACGAGTACGGAGTCCCAGACTTCAACGGCAACAGGAAACAGTGGAGCGATTTCGATTTACTAAGGTACGAACAAGGGATATAAACATATGACAGACAACATTTATTTGGACAAACAAAAAGAGGACAAAAAAGAAAAAGCGGAGTTGACCGCAATGGCAGGGAAAATCCAAGACCCTATCATATCAACAGAGCAGATCGTGGCAGTTCTATCGAGAACACCTAAGCAGTATCTATACGACAGACCAGCAAAAGGCGGAGGAAAATGGACTTATGTGTCAGGTGGATATGTTAAGAAAACATTAAACAGAGTGTTCGGCTGGCGGTGGAGCTTTCAGATCGTAGACAAGTTCAGAGAAGACGGAGAGGTCATCGTGCAGGGTAGACTGATTATACTTAACGATGAGGGCGTACCATGTATCACAAAAGAGGACTTCGGGAAAAAAGAGATCATGTGCAAAAAGAACAGTACAACACCTCTCTCAATCGGCAACGATTACAAGTCAGCGTCAACAGACGCATTGAAGCGATGTGCTTACCAGTTGGGAATAGCAAGCGATGTGTACGCCCCTAAAGAATTTAATGAACTCAAAGGCAACCCTTCGGAAATGATAAACGAAAAGAAGAGCAACAGACAGAGACAATGCGAAGTTTGCGGAGAATGGTTTGATACCGACAAGCCATTCATGAAAGAGTGTAGAGACTGCTACAAGTTATCAAGAGAGGAAAAGAAATCAAAGGTCGATGAAATAAAAAAGGAAGCCGAAGCAGAGGAAAAAAAGCTCGGCGGTCAACCATTTACAAATAAAAAATAATTGTATGACAGACACAAAAAACATGGACAATCTGCAAGAGCAAAAGCGGATTGTTCAGGAGATCAAAAATTCAGGCTTCGCATTTCTGGAAGCACAACAAAACATGAAAGGCGATTACACTGATGAGCAGTGGAAATCATCAAAAGAGAACAGCCAACTTATTATTAAATTACTGGGTCACGCTGATATAATCAGCCACAACCTACAGGAGATAATCAATTAGTATGGAAATATATCAAATCAATCAAGAAGTTAGGAACGCATTGCAGGTCGAGGATCAAGAGGAACAGAAATATCAGCTCGATCAATTGAAATTGACTCTCGAAGAAAAGGTCGAGAATATGACAATGGCAATGCGAAACTTCGAAACAACTGCTGTGGCGATAGATGATGAGATCAAACGGCTTCAGGAGTTAAAGAAATCAGCCCAAAACCGAGCTGTAACGATCAAGAAGTACATTCACAGTGGAATGGAGCAACAGGGCTTAAAACGGCTTGAATTCACCAATTTCCAGTTATTGATCGCAAAATGCCCTCCGTCAGTAGATATACAGAGCGAGACTGATGTACCTGCAGAATTTTGGGTCACGAAAAAAGTCCACAGCATTGACAAGAAAAAGCTCAAGGACGCACTAAAAGAGGGCGAGGTCGAGGGAGCAGAACTCAAACAGTCCACTTCATTAAGAATTAAATAACAAAAATTTTATGCAAACAAAAAATCTAATTCAGACACAGGCTAATGTAATCAAAATTACAAGCCTAACAAAAGGAAATATTGTTAAACTTATTGACACCAATTATTCATCAAAAGAAGTTAAGTATGGCATTGTAACTGACTTATTAAATGACGGAGAGAAAACATTCATAGAACTCTTGGAGTACAAAAAGAATTACGACAGTGTGAGTTCTGATATAAAAATATACGAAGGAACGGATGAATTGGCGTTATTTCCAGCAAAGATTGATGAGGTTCAGGAGTATTTCAACAGTGCAATAGAAGGCTTGGAGCGTACAATAAAAGAGAAAAAAGAGGAGTTGCTTAAATTAGAGAATGGACACAAAAAGGCTATAGAGTTTTCAAGTGGAGAACTAGAGAAAAAATTGTCAGAAGCGTCATTTGAGGAGGTTTCGCAAGAAGACTACAACCACAAAAAAGAATTAAAAGAGCAACAACTAAAAGAACTGCAAGATTAAAAAAAATTAGCTCATTCGCTCGAGGTATTTATTCGCACAGCCACCTCGGTGGCACGACAAGAGTTGTGATGTATACCTCGGCGGATCTGGCTAAAACAATATGCGTGAAATAAAATTTAGAGGTTGGGACGGTGAAAAGATGTTACCTTCTTATTCCGCTGGTATGTGTGCTTTTGTTTATGACTACATGGCAGATAATGACGGCAAATTGCCAAAAGATATTGTTTTAATGCAATATACAGGGCTCAAGGATAAGAACGATAAAGAGATATACGAAGGTGATGTTGTGAAAACTGGAGAGGATTTTGTCGGTGTCGTAGAATATGACAATGAATCTGTAGATTATTGTATTGATACTGGCACAGGCGATGAATATGAAGAAACTGAATATGATGGCGATGGCTACAAGGAATCTTTAACAGTTGATCCAATTGAAGTAATAGGTAATATTTACGAAAATCCAAACTTATTAAATGAACAATAAAAAATATATATTTTAACACACTCAATAATATACAGGTGACAGCAAACTAACAGGCAACTGTCACCTAAGCTAATTTTAGACAAAATAACAACTAAAAAATTGTATGCAATACAAAAGAAATTGTAATTGTTGCGGTCATTCATTGACAGCGTACACGCATAGGCTAAACAAGCCACTTGTAAAAGCACTTAGAGAGTTGGTTGATTTCTATGAAGACAACAGGGAAATGGCTAATTTACAGAAGGACTTGAAACTCACCAAGAATCAATACAACAATTTCCAAAAACTCCAATACTTCGATTTAGTCAGAAGAGTTGAAACTTTAGGCTGGATCCCAACAAAGAAGGGCTTAAATTTTGTACACGGACTAGAGCCTTGCATGACGACAGTTGCAACCTTTGGAAAAGAAATATTGAAATACGATCACATCGCTTGGCAAACTCACAAAGGAACTATTGAAAGCAAATATATTGGCGACATTGATGAGACAAGTTACAAAAGAAGAACTGAATACAAAGAAGAAAAGCAAGACAGATTATTTTGATATGCTAAAAAAAGAAGCGAAGCTAAAAATTCTCAAAAGAGATAAGTACACATGCAAATACTGTGGAGCGAGCCTAAAAGGGAAAGACACACCAACAAGACCAAACAACTATGAATTTAATGAATGGAAAAACAACAGAAAAGATCCAACGATAGATCATGTGATACCGATCAGCAAAGGAGGTTCAGACAATAAAGAAAATTTAGTTGCTTGTTGCTTAAAATGCAATAGACTTAAAGGAAATAAAATGCTAAAATAAGCCAACAATAACACTTACCCACAGATCAACACTTGCAATCATACTAGAATCATTTATAATTAAATTAAGCGACCGACGGCGACGGCGACGGAATGAACAAGGGACACAATTACAGGTCTAAAAAAAAGACGATAAGCGTAATTGGGAGACAAGGACAGGGACTTACTTAGTCCATTCCAGAGTCAGAGCTTGAGGGAGCTAAATAGGGCTACATAGGGCTTTTAAACAATATGATAAAACCAGAAGATACAATTGAAAAATACAGAAGAACAGATCTAACTCAAGAGAATCACGAGTATTTAACAAAGATTAAAAAACTTACTACACAGAGCGGAGAAAAACAATCAGTCTCCAAGTTAGTAAACAATATTATAATTTTAGGGCGAGAGAAAAAGCTGTTTAATGAATTAACAGGTCTTGACCTTTCAAATTTATGACCGATCACAAAGCAGTTTGCGTAAAATGCAAAAGACTTTATATTTTAAGCTACCTTGATTATTCTCGATTATGTAAAGATTGCAGTCAATGTTATGATGTAAACAAATTGCACATAGACATAGAGCATAAAAAAGCAATAGACAAGCTAGACAAAGAATTTAACTTAGATTAAGAAATAAAATTTATGCCAGAATTAAAACAACTACAAGAAGCAATTAAAAACTTAGAAGCAGACATCAAGCACGATGAACAAGACATCGCTTTGGCAGAAGAACACCCAACTGATACGAAAATGTTTAGAAATGCCTTAGCCAACCACAAAGAACGGTTACAGTCAAAGATTGATAAACTAATCGAATTAAAAAAGGAACTTGATTTATGCCAAAAGTAGTCCCACAGTTCTTGTGTATGGTAGAGGGAGACAAATTGAAAGTTCGTACAAAAAACTTCAAGACATATTTGTACCAACTGAAAGACGGAGAGTATTATTTAACAATCAAAAAGAAAAAGAACACTCGCTCATTAAGGCAGAATGCTTATTTATGGGGGGTAGTTTATGCTCTTATTTCAGAATATAGCGGTATGCTTCCAGAGGAAGTCCACGACCATTGCAAGATGAGATTTCTTCAAAAGCAGGTTGCAGGTTTTCAGACTTTAGGAAGTACCGCAACACTGGGAAAGATTGAGTTCGGAGAATACATTGAGAAAATTAAGCACTGGGCTTTTCACGATTTAGGCGTACAGATCCCAGAGCCGTACACAGTAGACATTTAAAATAAAAATATAATCTATGTCAGAGCCAATCCCAATCAATGAGATCGGAGCTAAGTTGGAGAACATTATTACAAATAAATTAAACGATCAGAAGCATGGTTACATTCTGTTAGCAGTCAGCCATGGTCAGATTAAAAAGATCACATGGGAAGCAGGCGAGGTCATGTCTCAAAATGACGACAGACGGATCATGGGGAACTTTCAATCTGCTTCAAATCGTAGACGGAGATAGTATGGAAGTTCTAATTTTAGTGATTTTCTTCTTATACATAAGCCACAAGATACGATGATATGTTCAAAAAAATAAATATCAAAGACACTGCTAATTTAATGAAAAAAACAGATGACAGCGTATTATTTTACACTGCTTACGACAAAGAGGGCGGAACTGTCAACCCCAAGATATTTTATTTAGTCGGTATTCTATACGCAGAGATAGACAAAGAGAAATGCAAGTTTTGGTTCCAAAAGGAAATCAATATTAAAAAGGCTGAAAAGCATTTACCAGTAATTAAAATGTGCTTGAGTGGGGCGAGACTTAGCGAGATCAGCAAGGAAAAGGATCAGTTTATGATTAAACTCGCAGAGGAGATCAAAACAAGACTGTACGGGATCATTTACAAGATAATCACAGAGAAGAAATTTAATCAGAAAAAGGTTAAAATTGTTGATATTTACGCAATCGACAAGAATCAAGAGATCGACAAGACAGCAGGAGTGAAAGTCCCTAAATAATAATAGTTGCTTTGACTGGCGAGAGCCAACCCCATATTTGAAGCTGGCAGGCGATACTTCAGGGCTACGCATAAAGAGCCTACAATCGCCCTGCTAGTCAAGGCAATTAAACACATGCACAAAACTTATTTCAAAACAAAAACAGTCAAGAAAACTAGTAGCAAAGAGGATTTACTTTGGACTTGGTTCAGCAAGTACATTCGATTGAGCCACGCAAACAAAGACGGAATAGTCAGATGTTACACTTGCGGAGCGTACCACCATTGGAAAGATGTTGACGCAGGGCATTATGTCAAGCGAGAGTTTCACGCAACCAAGTTCGATGAACGAAATGTCAAGCCACAATGCAGGAAGTGCAACAGATTTATGGGGGGCAATCAAGACGAGTTCGCAATCCATTTACTAAAAGATTATGGTCCAGTAATTATCGAGGAGTTGAACGAACTGAAACATTCCTATTTTAAGTTTACAGATCAATGGCTCGAGGAGAAGCTCAACCATTACAAAAACGAATTTAAGAAATTATGAATTTAGCAAAAGTATTTCTATGGATAACAATAGCCCTAGCTGTTTTGACCCTTATTTATGCAAGCATGGTTTTGTTAAACCTGAGCAGTGTTTACGATGCACAGTTGGAGAATGCTCTGGACGAACTTTATCAAAGACAGGTTTTAAGATAATCAAATGCCCAATCCTATGGAAATAGTATTACAATGCAAGAAGTGCGGACAGAAAAACCTATTCAACCACCCACTAGAATGGAAAGACGAATTTCGTAAACATTTTGGGGAGTACAAGCTGACATACCGCACAACCCTTTTCAAGTTTTCTTACAAGAGATCAAAAAAATCCTTTCCGCTTGGGGAATACACCTGTGGAAGCTGTAAAAAATAACATATTGCGTGTATAGTATAGCGGTGATTATGTCTCGCTTCCAACGAGACGAGGTCAGTTCGATTCTGACTACACGCTCCAAAAAATTATGACAAAAAAACTATTCAGGAACATTATAATTGCAATGGTATTGTTGTGTGCAATCGCAGTCATTGTTTCAGTTGCAGAACACAACCGTAATAACCGAGAGGATATTTACGCAACAGACTACGAAGCAATGCAACAGCCAAGCACAGATGATATTGATGTAGATTATACTGTCAAAGATGGTGCAATTTATTCTTATGATAGTGAGCCGATTCTTTTTGGAATTTATTATGGGTCTGAATTTGAGACAAATATTTCAGGTGCTATAACAATAGACTATGTGGTGACTAGTGAGACAAGCGATGGGGAAACAGCTATGTTTGGATTTAATGAAAGCGGAGAGATTTATGTTGGTATGGAGCAGGTCGCTTACAACAAAGATGTTGCCAAATTGTTGATCGATCATTTTATACTTAATAATTAAAATATATTTATGTCAGAACGAACAAAGACAGCTTTAATTTGTGCAGTGATTACATTGCTAATTTTAACAGGTTACTACTTTTTCTTGGACAAAAAGGCAGATGGACTTTCAAAAGTTGAGGACGCTAGATTGTTTGGTATTTCACAGGGGAAAGAGCAAATGACCACTTCAATTGAGTATTACATCAACAGAGACGGTAAAGTATACATTGGAGATTTAGTGTTACAAGAGAAGCCAAAAGAGGAAAAAGAACAAGAATAGCTAATTTTAGTGCTTATCTAAATTTAGCACAAATCCCTACCCTCCCCTACCCTATCGAAAAAAAATTGTTACTCCCCCCTAAGGGGAATTAAAAAACAAGGCGCATCGTGCGGAGTAGGAGGGAGGGCAACTATTAACATATGCTAGACATAAAACCATACGAACAGAACGCTAAAAAACACCCAGACAAACAGCTCAAGCAAATTGCTAAGAGCATAAAAGAGTTTGGTTGGCAACAGCCGATTGTAGTTGATAAGAAGAATATAATCATTGTCGGTCATGGTCGTTGGTTTTCTTATCAGAAGTTTAAAGACGAAATGAGTTTGCCCGAGCCAGAGATTAAAGTTGCTGATTTAACAGAAAAACAATCGAAAGCGTACAGATTGGCAGACAACAAACTGAATGATAGCCCTTGGGATATGAAGTTAGTTATTGAGGAATTGAAATTGCTAGATAACGACATGATTGATTTAACTGGATTTAGTAAAGATTTAATTTTGGACGATGACGAAAAAGATGACAAGGTGCCAGAGTCCGCAAAAGAGACCAATGCTAAACTCGGAGAGGTTTATCAGTTGGGCAAGCATAGAGTAATGTGTGGCGACAGCACGAAGATTGAAGAGGTTGAGAAGTTGCTAGACGGAAACAGAGCAGATATTCTATTCACTGATCCGCCCTATAATGTCGGTTACAAGTATAATCAATACGATGATAATAAAACGCTAGAGGAATATCAGTCTTTTTGCACAGATTGGTTTAATCTTGCCAAAACATTCACAGATTTTCAGATAATAACTCCAGGTACGGTCAACTTGCACATGTGGGCGAGTATCGAGAAGTGGAAATCAATAGCCCCTTGGATCAAGAAAAACGCAATGAACAACGGAGAGATCAGTCATTTGAGACTATGGGAGCCTATTTTGTTTTATGGCAAGAGCAAGAAGCGAAGACCTGCTGATCTGTTCGAACACAATCTAAAGGGCGAGAAGATAGAGCATACTTGCCCGAAGCCAGTTGATCTGGTCACTGATTGTTTAGTCAGTTTTGACGCTGATACAGTCTTAGATCTTTTTTTAGGTAGTGGAACTACATTGATTGCATGTGAGAAGTCAGACAGAATTTGTTTCGGAATGGAACTAGACCCAAAGTATGTTGATGTTATAATTGAAAGGTGGGAAGATTACACAGGAAACAAAGCAGAAAAATTATAAATTATATGCCAAAAACAAACGAGTTTGACAAGCAGGCGAACTCAAAATTGACAAAAGAGACCGTCCAAAAATTGGAGAATGCTTTTGCAATAGACGCAAGCGTACCAGAGGCTTGTTTTTATGCTAACATAAGCAAGCAGACTTATTACAATTGGATAGAAGAAAACCCAAAGCTGAAAGAAAAGTTTGACCGATTACGACAGAAACCAGTATTAACGGCAAGGCAAGCAGTGAACGATAAGCTCGGAGACAGTTATGCAAACGCAATGGACTATCTAAGCAGGAAGAAAAAAGCAGAGTTTAGTCAGAGAAATGAATTGGCTGGACCCAATGGCGAGCCTGTAACAGCAATTAAAGTAGAAATAATTGATAACAAAAATGGAAGTAAAAATGAAAGGGACAAGGATATTCCAGCAGACGAAGGACAGCAAAGCGAGGATAGTAGTGAACGAGGGGGGGACGAGGTCGAGCAAGACATATAGTATTGCTCAAGTGATGATTTGCAAGATGTTAGAAAATCCCGGGATTGTTGTTGATGTATGCAGGAAGACATTGCCAGCCTTGAAGTCAACAGCCTTGAAGGATTTTTTGGATCTACTAGAGCTATACGGACTATATAACAAAAACAATTTCAACAAATCAGAGTTGATTTATAAATTGGGCGGAAGTGAGATCTGTTTTTTCAGTGTCGATCAAGAGCAAAAAGTTAAGGGTCGTAAGCGAGATATTTTGTGGATGAACGAAGCGAATGAGTTTAAGCATTCAGATTTTAAGCAATTGTCTATTCGTACCAGATTGCAGACATTCATGGACTACAACCCTTCTGATACGCAAAGTTGGATATATGATCATGTACACACTCGAAAAGATATTGAGATCATCAAGTCTACTTACCTAGACAATCCGTTTTTAGATCAAAACCTTATCGAAGAGATCGAGAGTTACAGAGACACAGACGAGAACTTTTGGCGTATTTACGGATTGGGAGAAAAGGGAGTAGCGGTCAGCAAGGTATATTCTAAATGGGATTACTGTGATGAATTGCCCTCGAAGGGCGAGACAGTCTACGGACTTGATTTTGGATATAATCACCCTACCGTATTGACTAAGATCACAAACAAAGACGATGAATATTATATAAAAGAGGAGCTTTATGTTCGATTTAAGACTAATTCAGATCTCATTGACTTAATGGACGAAGCTAAGGTCAGCAAAAAGATTTGCATATACGCCGATTCAGCGGAGCCACAGAGGATCAAGGAGATACAAAGAGCAGGTTATTTCGTCAAACCAGCTTACAAAGGTGCAGGTTCAGTCAAGAATGGTATTGATTTCTGCAAGCGACACAAGATACATCTCACAAAGGACAGCACGAAGGGAGCAGGCGAGATGAAGACTTACAGTTGGAAAACGAAAGAGGAAGAAATACTTGATGAGCCAGTGAAGATCAAGGACGATTTTTGCGATAGTTTCCGATACGGAATTTATACTCACTGGGGCGGAGTTGGCAAGAAGGCACGAATCAGAGAGCTATAATTTGACACAAATATTAAAAGATAATAAAATATAGATAGAGGTCAAGTTCGGCGGTTTCCAGTTCCGCCGAGCAGACCCAACAAAAAAAGGCAGGACAAAATCGTCCCCACTTAAATTTTAATAAGTGGGATTTTATTTTATATGTTTAAACGAATAAAAAATATACTCAAAAAAGAAAAGATTTCATACTCACTGCCTTACGGTTGGGGGTCAAGTGTTTGGGGAAGCATTGTTACAAAGACGGACACCTTGTCTTTTTATAAGAGCTGGGTGTACGGATGTATTCAGGTTCGAGCAAACGGAATTGCTAAGACAGAATTTACATTGTATCAATCAAGAGGAAAGAATGTCGTTGAGGTTTTAGAAAACCCATTGCTAGATTTGCTTAACCAAGTGAATCCAGACATGACAAAATACGATTTCCTCGAGTTGCTAGTTATTTATTTGGATCTATACGGAAGTTGCCCGATTGTTTTATTCAGAGAGGGTCGATTGCCAACACAAATGTACCCTATACGACCAGACAAATTCAAGGTCATTAAGAACAAAGACGGAAGCATAAGCCATTATGAATATGTAAACGGAAGTCAGACGCAAAAATTCTTGCCAGAAGATGTCATCATACTGAAACGACCAAACCCAGCTAATCCAGATTTAGGATTGGGAGTAATTGAATCAGTACGGATCACAGCTCAAAACGATGATTATCAGAAACAATATAATCAAAAACTCTTATTGAATGGATCAAGACCAGACGGAGTGATTGAAGCAGATGACGGATTAAGTGATAATGCTTATAAGAGATTAAAAAAATACTTCAAAGAAAAATATTCAGGATACGATAATGCTTACAAGACAATGATTCTTGAGGGTGGTTTGAAATGGAAATCAATCAGCATTCCACCAAAAGACATGGAGTTCTTGAAAGCTAGAGAAGCGAACAGAGAGGAACTTATGGCTATGTTTGGCGTGCCAAAAATCATGCTTGGACTAGACAGCGGTTACAATCGAGCGACAGCCGAGACAGCAGAGCGAACATTCGCTAAGTGGGTGCTTGAGCCAATGCTAGACAAGATTTTAGCACAGCTTAATGAGTTTTTAGTACCTATGTTCGGTACAAATCTTTTGCTTGCTTATGAGCCACTAGCAGGAGAAGACACAGAGGTCCAGCTAAAAAAATACGATTCAGGATATAACAAATGGCTCACAACAAACGAGATCAGACGAATGGAAGGGCTTGATGAATTACAAGGCGGTGACTTCATTTACAGACCGCTTTCAGAAGTGCCAGCAATCGGCGGAACTAACAACACAAAGTCTTTCATCAAAATGGAATTAAAGAACGCTGGTCAAATGCCAATACTTCAACAGATTAAAATATTGAAGAAAATTAACGCTCGAGATTACAAGCTCAACATAAAAGCCAAGAAGGTTACAGACAAGATCATGGAGAAAATCGAGGGCAAAACAAAGATAGTCATCAAACTATCCCAAAAAAAAAAGCATAAATGCAACTGCGAAATCAAAGCAGACGATGAATTAAGTAGTATTCACAAGGTCAGATTCCAAGAGGAGGTCGCATTACAGGGTTTATGGAAAAAGACATTGAGGGCTTACTTTGAAGGCCAAGAGAAAAGGTTTCAGGAAGCACTCGCAGACAACAAGAAGAGCATTGACGAGGAGATCGGAATTTCGTTTGACAATGAGTTCGAGTCCCTTTCCGAGGTTATGTCCGCAACTTACTACGAAACCTTCATGAAAGGCTCTCAGCAGGCCATATCAGTAGTAGGAAATGTCAGTTTAGACATGGAATACATCAAAGGGTGGATAGCAGACAGTAGCGAGGAATGGGCGAAAGAGATTACCCAGACCACAATCGACCAATTCAATGACGCAGTCAAGCTCGGAATAGCCGAGGGCGAAGGGATTGCAGGGCTTAGTGCCAGAACATCAGAAGTGTTTGACCTTGCGAAAGGCTATAGAACAGAGCGGATCGCCAGAACGGAGGTCGCACGCACAACCGTAGAGAGCCACAGAACAGTCTACAAAGACGGAGGGTTCAAAGATGTTGAGTGGTTGCTAGTCGATGACGCAAGCACAGGAAGCCTAGACAGAGAATATTCAGAGCGAGACGATTGGACAGTTGACTCTATCAAAGGAGTTATCCCAGTCCACCCTAATTGTCGATGTGATTTCGTACCAAAATTTTAACTATAATAAATATGCCAAAACCAAAGAATAACGAACTGGAATTACGCCAGTACAAATCAGAGTTCAAAATTTTAGAGACCAAAGAAGAAGGAGATCAAGGACTCATTGAAGCCTATGTCAGCATTTTTGGAAATGTCGACAGCTACAACGATATAATTGAGAAGGGGGCTTTCGAGGAAAGTCTAAAAGATAAATTACCTAAAGGTGTTTGGATGCACAATTGGGACGAGCCAGTTGCAAAAACACTTGAAGCAAAAGAAGATAATATCGGTCTCTACATCAAGGGGCAATTCAACCTCGAGACACAACGAGGTCGTGAAGCATTTTCTGATTTGAAGATGGGTATCATTGACGAGTTCAGCATTGGTTTTGTCGTAAAAGATGATTCTTGGGACGATGAAACAGGAATCAGAACTATCAAAAAAATCAAGTTGTATGAATGGAGTCCTGTATTGGCAGGAGCTAATCCAAAGACTTCATTGATAGACGCAAAAACAGATGAGATCAAAAAAGAGCAAGAAAAAACACCAGAGGAAAAGGAAGAAAAAGCAGTTGTCGGAAACATCGCAGTAAACATGGAGAAAAAAGAAATGTACCTAGCAGACGATGAAGGACAACCAGTCGCTACATTTAAGTTGGTGGACAATGCTTATGATTTGATCGAGAAGATAGATGAAGCAAAGGCAGGCAAGGTCTTATCTGAAAAGAACAGAAAATCAATCAGCACAGTGGTTGACGAATTAAAAAGTTTAGGCAATAACATAGATTCTATTCTCAATCCTCTTGAGAAACTGTTAGAACTAACAGACGATTCCAAGGGGGTAAAGGTCGACACTGTTCCGCAGAAAAAGAAAACTCCAACTAAGGAGATTTTGCGAATCAGACATTCTGCTAAACAAGCAGTAAAAGCAAATGAATTTATATTGCGGATGACTAAATAAGAATTAACAAAAATTTATATGAACGAATTAAAAGAGAAGTTAGACGCTTTGGGTGTGAAATATGAAGCCAACGCAACCGAAGCAGAGTTAAAAGCTCTATTGGCAAAACAGGACGAAGCTGGAACAAAAACTGAAAAAGAAATGACAATGGACGAATTGAAAACAGTTATCGTTGAGGTAGTTAAAGAGAATTTACCAGAAGCTAAAGAGGAAGTGAAATTGAATAAAACAGAAGCGGAAGTGAAAATGGAAGGACTCGAAGTTGCAAAGAAATTTATTCAAGATGTTGTAGAAGGAAAAGCTGTTTCGACAGACAATGCTTCGTTTGGGTACACTGTACCAACTGAATTGGCAAACGCTATTCAGGAGAAAAAGGATAAGATTTCAAAGATGAGAGGAATCGCTTTCGTGTTTCAAATGGCAGGTAAATTCCAACTTCCACAGGAAGGTACTGGAGTTACTTCATACTGGGTTGACGAAAATGTTGAGGTTACTGAAAGTGCCCCAACTGTAGGAAAAACTGATCTTGATGATTACTACCTAGCTGGTCGTGTCTTAGCCCCAAAGAAACTATTGAGTACATCTGCGTACAATGTAGTTGAATTCCTTTCAAGATTGATTTCACGATCAATGGTAAATAAAGAGGAATCAGCATTCGTAGCAGGAGACGGATCAAGCAAGCCAACAGGATTGAGAAGTGCGTCAGTTAGTTCAGAAGCACAGGAAGGAGCAAACCTTGCTTACGATGATATTGTGAATCTATACTACGGTCTAGCAGAACAGTACCGAAGTCAAGCTGTATTTTTGACATCAGCAGTCGGAATGAAAGCACTTAGAAAAATTAAAGATGATAACGGTGTGCCAATCTTCGACCCTTCTCGACAGGAATTATTCGGACGACCAGTTCTTGAAAGTTCAGATATCCCAAGCACTTTAGGAACTACTGCAAACGAAACAGAACTTTGGTTCTTCGACCCTAGTTACTACTGGATTAAAGACGGTGAAACTATGCAAATGGAAACTGACAAGGTCATTAGTAAATTGCAAGTTGAGATCGTTATTTCACAGGCAGTCGATGGTGTATTCACACTAGCGGACGCAGGCTACAAACTTACAAGCGTAAAATAGTTGGCTATCCTTGCCCCTCTCGTGGGGGGTGGGATATAGATAATTATTAACCCAAATTTATGTCAGACAAAGTCTTAGTAAAATTTTTAAAAGGTTGGGGAAACTTCATTAAAGATGACTTGACCAAGCTCGACAGAGAGACAGTCGAAATGTTATTGAAAAATAGTATTGTGATTATTTTCGGCGAGGAGGAATTTGACATTACAGACGAAGAGAAAGAATCATTGCCAAATGTAGAACACAAACCAGACTTGTTCATTTGCCCCATTTGTGGCAAGGAATACAAGACAGAGCGAGGACTTCTAAACCATAAAAAGAAGGAACACAACCTTTAATAATTATGACTAAAAAAAGGATCATTTACATAGGGAATTTCAGCGTACCTTTTTCTACTGAGAATGATATCATGAAGAGTTTTGAAGGTTTGGGTTGGGAAGTCTACGCAATACAGGAAAACAAGATGACACCAGAGACAATCAAGGAAATTAAACAGATTCAGGGCGATTTCGATTTCATACTTTACACAAGGACATGGGCAGATTGGGGCAAGATATGGGCAGATATCATAAAGAACGCAGTTATCCCGACAGTCAGCGTACATTTAGACCTCTATTTAGGATTAAGCAGGGGCGACAACTTGAAATCTGATACATTCTTTTGGAGCGATTATGTTTTTTCAGCAGACGGAGGAGAGGAGCATGGCAAGCAATTTAAAAAATTAGGATTCAATCACCACTTTTTACCGCCTGCAATACTTGAAGACAGCTGTTATTTGGGAGAAAAGAAAAAGGAGTTCAGTCACGATGTAATATTTGTCGGAAGTTTCAACTACCACGCAGAATGGAAGCACAGAAGACTTTTAATCAAATGGTTGAAAAACACATACCAAGACAGGTTCAAACTATACCCAAACGAGCAGACACCGATTGTCAGAGGGAAAGATTTAAACGATCTTTACAACTCGGCAAAGGTAGTAGTCGGAGACAGCACATACTCGCCAAACTATTGGAGCGACAGAATACCAGAGACATTGGGCAGGGGCGGTTTCTTACTCCACCCATTTGTTGACGAGTTAGACAAGCAGTTCGAGTATTACAAAGACTTGATTCCATATAAGCATGGCGATTTCACCAACCTAAAACAGATTATTGATTATTATATTAAGCACGACAAGGAGCGAGACGAGATCAGACTGCAAGGAATGGCAAGCGTGAAGAGCCACAGCACATACAGGCACAGAGCCGAATATATTATTAACTTTTTAGGGCTATGAGATTGACAATTTGTGCGATCACTTACAATGAAAAAGAACATTTGGAGCATTGGCACAAACAGCACAAAGATTTAGCAGATGAAATTTACATAGTAGATACAGGCAGTTATGACGGAACTGTCGAGGAAGCGAAACGGATCGGATTGCGATGTGAGACAATGAAATGGACGCATGACTTTGCACACGCAAAGAATACAGCGATCAGATTTGCAACAGGCGACTGGGTATTGTTACTAAGCCCAGACTTCTGGATTCACGAGAGCAATTTTAAAACGATTCGAGAAGTTATCCACAGCAAGGAAATAGTCGGATTCAGGACACCATTGTTTCATCATGGCAAAGATTGGCTGAATGAAAGCTATCCAGAGAAGGTCGAGATAAAAAGAGAGAATTGGGAAACAGATACTCATTTGGTCTTATTCAAGAACGATCCAAAAATATATTTTCAGCACAGAGTACACGAGAACATAAACGAAAGCATAGACGAGAACTACGGAGAGGATCGTATAGGATTCATTCCTGTTGTCAGACACCATGACAACACTACGGATCAGATACATAACTTTGATAAATTAAAATATTACTGGGCTTTGGAAAGCTACGGAGCAATCGAAAGAAAGTTCTGGGAGCATACCGAAGTTTTAAGGAAACAAGCATATGACACAGAAATTAGACAATTATCAGAGCAGATACGAGATACACCAAGAGCGAAAAAAAAAGCAGTTGACAGAGAATGAAGAGCCTTGCGAATTAGGTTTGAAGCCAAATTTTTGGGAAGTAATAAACAACAGAAGAAGTCATAGAATATTCAGAGGTGAAAGCATAAACAAGATAACACTTGAAATGATACTAGCAAAGGGAGAATTAGCCCCAAGTTCTTGCAACAGAAACGCTGTATTTGTTCTCACTGCCAACGCAAGCAAGGTCGGTGATTTGTTGGTCGGCGGTAAAGGTTGGGCTAAAAACGCAGATAAAATATTACTGTACTTTGCAGATATGTCAGCATACAAGAGTCCGAACGAGGTTATGTTCATGCCGTACTTAGACGCAGGCGTAAAGGTCATGCAAACAAGTCTAGTATGCGAGAGTTTGGGAGTTCGGAATTGTATCGTCAACCCGAACATCAGAGCAGAAGATAAATTGAAATTTAATAAATTATTTAACCAAGACGGATACAAATTTTGTGTAGCCTTGGTCATAGGTTTATGAAAATTGCATTTATAGCGAGAGCGGACAACACAGGTCTCGGAGTTGAGAGCTGGGAGTTTGCTAGACACTTTCCGAAAGCAAAGGCTATTATTGTTGATTTATCAGCGGACAACGAACACAAAGACCTTTATAAATTACATTTGGATCGATTCAATAAGCATGTGGTAGCAATACCAGAGACGCTTAAAAATGCGATTGTGAGAGAGCTTAAAGGATATACCATGCTTTTATCATTTGAGACCTTTTATGACGCTAGAATCGTTGAAATAGCCCGAGAAATGGGGATCAAAACTGTATTGAGAGTCAACTATGAATGGCTAGAGGTAGAAAACTACATAAACAAGCACAAGCCAGACATGTTTATCGCCCCTAGCTTATGGGAATTTGAGAGTTATCCACACCCAGCGAAGTATATCCCCTATCCTATCCACAGGCAGGTTCTACCATTCGATCTGAAAACCAAAGCGAAGAAGTTTATCCACATAGCAGGAAACATGAAAGCAGGTTACGATAGAAATGGAACAAAAGCATTCTTGGAAGCAATCCCACTAATCAAGAACAAGAACATTGAGATCATCATAAAAAGCCAAGTACCAATCGAGTGCAATGATAAGCGTGTCAGGGTAGATGTTACCAACCACGATAATTATTTCGACATTTGGGAAAAGGCAGATGTTTATGTCAGCCCTAGACGATACGCAGGTCAGAGCTTACCGCTCAACGAAGCAATGAGTTTGGGAATGGCAATAATGATGACGGACATGAAACCACAAAATCAGTTCTTGCCAAAGGAATTGTTGATACAGCCAAGAGAGATCAATACAATAGAAATAAAAGGCAATACAATCGAATACGCAGAGATCGAGCCGAAAGAGATCGCCAAGAAGATTGACGAGATCGCAGGCAAAGACATCAAAAAGTATTCAATCGCCAGCGATGAGATCGCACACAATTGGAGCTGGGACAAATTAAAAGAAAAGTACGATAATTTATTTAAAAATATATGTCAGTAATAGCAAACGCACTCACAACAGTCGTGAAAGTCAAACTACATTTAGGAATAAGTGTAGCGACTTACGATTCATTATTCGAACAATTGATTGACGAAGCGACTTTATTTATAGAGACCTATTGCAACAGAGTAATATCAAAGACAACTCACACAGATGTTTTGTTTGACGGAGACGATTATGATTCGACCTTGTACATCAAGAACTTTCCAATCACAGAGATTGACACAATCGAATACAATAATGGAACTTTTGCAACTCCAGACTGGACAGCATACACAACCGATCAATACGAATACAACCTAGCAGAGGGTATCATTTATTTCGATGTTGATTTGCCAAGCGGTAAACAGAATGTTCGAATCACTTACACAGGCGGATTCACAACAGTACCGCAGGATATTGAGATGGCTTGCAATAAATTAGTCGCTAGATATTACAATAAAAGAAAAAGTGAGGGGGTAAGTGCCGAGACCGCAGGAATTACTAATTTAACTTGGGACGATGTTTTGACTAAAGAAATAACAAGTGTCTTGAATAGATACAAAAATCATACTATATGAGATTTTTTTTCGATAGAACAATCACAGTTGAGCGATTAACAGATGAGGGCGGAGCGACAAAGGAAGCATACGCAAGCAACGGCACGATTTACGCTTCATTGCTACCAGCAACCGCAGAGGACGCATTCTTAGACTTGGGAGACCCAGCCAAAACATACACACTGATCACAGGTGAGGATTCAGATATACAAGAGACTGATCGGATCACGGACGAGGACAGCATAAAATATACTGTTAAGGGCGTGAGAAAAGTAAGATTATTAAGTAGCTCGCACATTGAAGCAACGGTAGTAGAGCTAAACAGCTAATATGCCTATACTATCAATCAAAGTAGAGAACTTAAAAGAGTTTAAGGAAAGCATAAAGGAAGCCCCAGCTCTTGCGGAAAGATATTTAAACGAAAACACAAAGAAGGCAGGAATAATGGTGCAGTCGATTGAGAAAAAGGAAGCCCCAGTTGACAAGGCACAGTTGAGACGGACGATTGACATGTCGTATAGACCAATCACAGCAACAGTCGGTCCCACTGTAGAATATGCAAAATTTGTCGTGAAAGGTACAAGACCACATTTAATCACCCCACGCAGAGCAAAAGCATTGAGATACAAAACCAGAACAGGGCAATGGGTATTCGCAAAGAGAGTGCGACATCCAGGTACGAGAGCAAACGACTTTGTCGGCAGAGCATACTTGAAGAGTATAAAACCAGTCACGAGATTATTCTCGAAGATGGTTGAGAATTTTCTAAATAACATTACAGTTCAATAATATGGCAGATGAATACACAACATTGAAAGCGTACATCAAGACCCAGCTAACAGCTATCACAGGGTTGAAGTATGTTTACGGATATGAAAAGGGAGATCTAGCAGGCTACCCAGCTTGTACGATTGTCGGTTTTAGCGTGGCGAGTCCACTCGAGACAACAAGCGAGAATTTGAGGGCTTACACTTTTAAGATCAGAGTTTTCCAAGAGATTAACGAGGATTCGAGAGGTGCAGAAGACGCAGAGACAGTCATCGACAATTTAGTCGACACAATAATAACAAAGTTTGATAACGACTATCATTTAGGAGATAACTGCGAAATGAGCCTTGTCGCTGGAACGCTTGGGTGGATAGACAGGGAATTGTCGATGAGAGTCATTGACATCGATCTTATTTGCCAAAAGCTCGTGACTGTTAGTTGATAATAAATAATAAAACACATATGCTAAAAGACAAAATTGAGGACAAGGCTGTTAAAAAAGCCGAGACAAAAGAAACTAAGAAAATGTTTTTCTTTCCAAGGGAAGGCAGAACTATTTATGCTACTTCAAGAGAAGAAGCGATGAAAGAATTAACCAAATAAAATATGCTTATAACTAAAAGAGACAATTGTATTGGTATCGGAAAAGAATCAGCTCGAGGCACAAAGGTTGCCCCAGTTCTTTGGATCCCACTAAAGAGCTTTGACTTCGAAGACAAAACGGAAAAAGTAATTGACGATTCAGGCTATGGAATCATTGAGGATTCAGTAGATGACATCGTAGTGAAACAATGGGCAGAAGGCTCAATTGGTGGAAATGTTTATAGTGAGAATTTTGGACTTATCTTGTACGCATTGCTTGGTACTTTATCAAGTGGAAGCGTAATTGATTCGTCATATACTCATTCTGTTTCAGTACAGCAAGGACACCAACACCAATCGCTAACTATTAGCTTGGATGACGCTTTGAATGAGAATGCTTACCCACTAGCAATGATTAGCACTTTAGAGATCACAGCAGAGGTCGGGGGATTCGTTGAATATTCAGCAGAGTTCTATTCAAAAGTTAGTGAATCAGCAGGTACAATCACGCCTAGCTATACAGCCGAAAAACCATTTACCGCAAAAGATGTTACATTGAAACTAGCAGATGATTTATCTGGATTATCAGGAGCGTCAGTCATCAATGTTAAAACAGTGAAGTTGACCGTTGAAAAAGATCTTGAGCCAGATGATATTTTAGGAAGCGATGATCCAAACGACATTTTGAATAAACAGGTTATGGTGTCAGGTGAAATCGAGTTACTTTACGAAGCGAATACTTATAAGGCTTACGCACAAGCAGGTACAAATAAAGCGATGAGAATTGCGATTATTAGTGGAGACACTATTGGAGCAGGTTCAACTCCGTACAGCTTGACAATCGATCTAGCAAAAGTTAGCTTCGACTGGGGCAAAGAAATCGGCGATGATCTAGCAAGACAGACATTAACATTCAAAGGAATGTACAGCTTGTCAGACGCTTCAATGATTACTGCTTCATTGGTGAATGCGACAGTTAGTTACTAATTATTAAAATAATTTTTTATGAGCGAGACAACAAAGGAGAGAGAGACATTAAAGTTATCCACACCCAGTGGAGTGGAGTTTGAAATTAAAAGCTACATCACAGGAAGAGAAAAACAAGCTATTGAAAATTCTTTGTACAAAGGAATGAAAGTAGACGGAGACAGAGACGGAAAAATGCAACTAGACATGATGAATGTATCACTGCAAAGCAACGAATCAATCACTCAAGTTGTTCTTAGTGTGGCTGGAAAAGCTGAAAATGTACTCGATCAGGTTCTCGACATGAGAGCAGAAGACTACGAATTTGTTTTATCGAAAATAAATGAGGTGACAACACCTATCTCAAAGGAAAAAAAAACCGCATAATTGAGGAGTACGCAAGATTATTAAGGGTTGGGAAGTGTCGAATCAGTCCAGAAATGCAAATGATTATTCTTTGCGATTATATGAAATGGACTTATCAAGAATACACTTCTCAACCTTGTTGGTTTATAGACCTATTGAATGAGAAAACAATAGAGGACGCTAGACATAGCAATCAAAAATATGGCAAATCAAAGACTAAACATCATCATTGACGCACAGAATAAGGCAACAACTGCTTTCAAAAACATTGAAGGCAATTTGACCGACCTAAAAAAGAAGGTCGGAACTACCACAGCCAAGATCAAAAACATGGGTCCAGCATTCAAGAAAATGTCTATCATTGGTGTTGCTAGTTTGGGAGCCGTTGCTATTGGATTAAACAAAACACTTCAAGAAGCTGGAGTCGCCGAGGGTGCTATGGCAAAATTTAACACTGTGTTTGCAGACGGAAAAGATGAGATGATGGACTACATCAACACATTGAGAAAAGAAATGCCGACAGCGACAACCGACATAGTCATGATGGCTTCTGGTGTGCAGGACTTGCTTGTACCTATGGGATTGGCAAGGAGCGAAGCACAGGGAATGACAAAGGAAATTCTTGACCTATCGAATAAGATCGGTGCTTTTAATGACAAAAGCCCAGAAACAGTTTTGCAAGCTATCCAGTCAGGTTTGGTTGGATCAAGTGAGCCATTGAAACAGTTTGGTGTTGACGCTCGAGTGACGACATTGGAGCAAACAGCATTGAGCGAGGGATTATTGAAGGTTGGTCAGAAATTGAGCGACTTAGAGCCAGCAATGAAAACGCAGATCACCGCACAGGCTTTGTTGAGACAGATCACATTGCAGTCTTCTGATGCAATCGAGGGCTTTGAGGAAAACAATGATTCATTTTTACGAAGACAATTAGATTTAAACGCAACACTTAAAGAGACAAGAGAGACAATCGGAAAGGCTTTGTTGCCTGTCATGGACGATTTATTGAAAAAAGTATTGCCAATCATATCAAAAATTAGTGAATGGATAGAGGAAAATCCAAAATTAACCGCCGTGATTATTGGTGTCACAGTTGCATTAACTGCTTTGCTGGTTATTGTTGGGCTACTCGGTCTAGCCCTTCCTCCAATCATCGCAGGATTTGGGCTTATCAGCCTACCTGTTTTAATTGTGATAGGAGTTATTGGAGCTTTGATCGCAATCGGCGTGTTGTTGTGGAAAAACTGGGAAACAATCAAAGCGAAAGCAACGGAGATTTTCGGTGCTATCGTTGCTAGTGTCAAGGGATTCATGAACAAAATGAAAGACGGAATCATGTCAGTGTGGAACGCAATCAAAAACTTCTTTCAGGGAATATTTGATTTCATTTTTGGAATATTCAAATTCTTTTTCGCATTATATGTAGGGATTGTATTATCAGTATTCGAGAAAATGGGTATTGATATTTTTGCAATTTGGGAAAGCATAAAAACATTTTTTGTGGATACTTTCGAATGGTTAAAAGAATTATTTACTGGAGCCTTAGAGTGGTATTTAAATATTTGGATTTCAACATGGGAAAAAATATCAGCAGTCTTCTCTAAAATTTGGGAAGGGATTAAAAAAGTTGTCTCGATTGGGTTGAATTTCATTCGAAAATTCTTCTTGGACACAACGAAACCAATACTAGACGCTTGGTCAAATATGTGGGACGGAGTAAGTGGAAAGCTAACTAGCATTTGGGACGGAATAAAAGATACCGTAAAAGCAGGGATCAACTGGATTATCGATAAGATGAACTGGTTTATTCGAAAAGCGAACGCAATCGCAAGCAAAGGGGCTGGGGCGGTTGGTATCAGCATTCCGCAGATCGGAGAAATTCCTCGATTAGCAGAAGGTGGAATCGTCAGACGACCAACTATCGCAATGATCGGTGAAGCTGGTCCCGAAGCAGTAGTCCCATTGGGCAAGAACGGTGGCGGTATCGGCGGAAATGTTGTGAATATAAATGGAGGTACTTATTTGAGCGAAGATGTAGCCGAGGAAATCGGAAACATGATTATTAAAAAATTAAGATTCGATTATCCAATATAGTATGAAGTTGTCAATCATCAACGGAGCATTACAATTAGACGGAGCAAACCACTACGGACAATTAACATACAGGGCAGATTTAGAGCCTGCCGAATTTACTATTTGCGGAATGTTCAAAAAAGACAGCATTGTTGGCGAAAAAGTTATAATAGGAAAAGTTGGAGGGTACACAGTTGAAGTCTCAACTAACGATTTGAGATTTCGTGTTTATGACGGAGTTGATTACGCCCCCCCAGCAGAAGTCTCAAACTTGATTGTCGCAGACACAACTTACTTTTTTGTTGCCACATATAATAGCGGTACATTAACATTATATTTATACGATGACACAGGCGAACTGTTAGGGTCAGGTACGGAAACAAACACAATAAGCTACGCAGGCTCAACGAGTTTATTCTTTGGCAGATTTAATGCAACCAATTATTTTGACGGAACTATTGGAAAAACACGAATATACGACACAGCTCTTTCATTGGCACAAGCCGAGCAATGGGCAAAGGGCAAAGAGTTCTCCGACAACGAGATTGTCAGATTCGATTTCAAAGAAGGCTCAGGCACAGAGACAAAAGACAGTGCAGGCAACAAACAAATGACGATTTACAATACGCCGACATGGTCAAGTCTTGACGAGGACAGAACAAACTATGTCGATTGGAAAAGTTTGCAGAAGTCAGATGTAAAATCAAGTTACGCAGATTCAATGATGTTCAGTTGCAAGGGATATGGAAACAGATTGTGGAAGCCAACAGTTTATCAAGAGATTAAACTCGAAGACGCAGGTGGAACGAAGTTATTCGCAGGTGTTATAATGGGCGTAAATACTAACCTCGTCAGCCAGTATGTAAAACACAAAGTCAAATGCAAAGACTATTCAGAATTGATGGATAAAAATTTGGTTGTTGAAACTTACGAGAACATGACAATCGCCGAGATAATTGACGACATCAACACCGAGTTTATGGGTGGGTATTTTACCACGACAAATGTAATAGACGCAGATTTTTCAGTAAACAAAATCACATTCAATTACGAGAGACCAACGAAATGTATCAAGGAATTAGCAGAGTTTATCGGCTACGATTGGTATGTTGATTACGACAAAGATATTCATTTTTTCGCAAAGGGAACGGAGTTATCCCCAATCTCAATCACAGACACAAACAAGAAGGCAATTAAGGGATCGCTCAGTTTGAATTTAGACAATTCACAGCTCAGGAATGTTGTCTATGTTCGAGGTGGCGAGTACGAAGGCACAGAGAGGTCAGAGGATTATTTAGCAGACGGAGACCAAGACACAATCCCATTGGGTACAAAATTCAGTTCTTTGCCAACTGTTACAGTAAACGCAGTATCGCAGACTGTGGGGATAGAAAATTTGAACGATTTTACTTCTTATGATTGTTTATGGGATTACAACCAAAAATACTTACGATTTGAAAATCCTGTTACTCTTGGGCATGTTGTTGCTAGTTCAGGAACTCCACTTATCCCAGTTTTAGTTAAGGTTAGAGACCCAGAATCAATCGAAGAGTACGGAATAAAAGAGTTTAAAATCACAGACAAAACAATTGAAGACAAGACAACAGCCAGAAGGAGAGGACAGGCAGAACTCGAAGCGTACAGGGACGGTGTCATTGAAGGCTCATTTTCGACATATGAGGACGAATTGAGGTCAGGGCAGGAGATAACACTCACAAGCGATTTACTCGGCATAGACGAGAAGTATATCATTCAAAAGATGTCAATGAAAATGCGATCGCCCAACGATGACGCACTTTACAAGATAGATATTGTCAGCAAAAAGACCCTTGGAATAGTTGACTTTTTAATCAAATTGTTGACGGACGGGAATAAAAATATTAAAATAGATAGTGACGAGGTACTAGAAATTGTTGAAAACATTGACGAGATTACTGAGATCACAGAGGAGATCAATGTTGAGACCGAGAAGGAAGTTCACGAGATCGAAGAGATCAGCGAGCAGATACGCCAAGACCCTTGGACTCCAGAATGGGTGTTCGCAGGTTATTTCCCTTCTAGTGACGCAGACCCAAAGCGTCCAGGTAGACTAAGTAATTCATTCAGATTAACATAAGGCAGGATATAAAATCCCCTAAACAAATAATGTTAGGGGTTTTATTTATAAATATGAAAAAAACAAATCAAGCAGAGAAATTAGGTGTCAGGGGCGACATAACAGCAAAGTGTTACGACCAGACAACATTAAATTTTTTCCAAACAAAATGGAATAAAGTTGTTGAATTTTTGAATTTAAGCAAACAGAGATTTTACATTTTAGGACAATTAAAATGGGCAGATGAAAAGAAGAATGTTGTTTGTACAGCAGGAATAAACGCACTCATTAGAAGACTACACGGAAGCACAACCTACACAGGAGAGATAAACAAAATGGCTTTAGGCACAGGAGCGAGTCCAAGCCCAGTTGAGGGCGACACAACGCTCGACACAGAGGACTACAGAAACGACACAGCGTCAGGGACTTCAAGCGGAAAGATTGTCTATGTGACAGCTTTTTATACAGAGACGGAAGTTGACGGAACTTTCACAGAGTTTGGCAATTTCATTGACGGAGAAGCAGGAGCAGACACAGGAGAATTATGGACACATGTCGCAGTCAGTTGGACAAAGGCAAATACAGAGACTTTAGTCGTAGACTGTAAATATACTTTTAATAACGCCTAATATGAAATTAACAATTGAATTAGATGTTGCAGACAAAATCGAAGCGTATCAGATTGTAAACAAATTGAGTTTGCGAGGGTTTAAGGTCGTTTCAAGTGAGCTAGACAAAGAAAAAGCAGTTTTCAACAAGGACTTCAAAGCAAAAGATTTTTTAAATAAGAAGCAAAAATAATATATGTCACAATCAAAAGAAGATTACGCACAAGACGATGAACTCGCTCATGGCGATAAAAATCAAGACGCAAAAAATGCAAATGACGGAGCAGGTTTTCGTGATACTTTAGATATGGGCGAAGCATTTACAGGTGCAACAACTCCACAGCCTTTTTATGTATCAACATCAGACAATAAAGTTTATCAATGCGATG
>Ga0233415_10000142_pt1 | contig 34700 bp, 20 predicted proteins | sample Na_anoxic_12_MG_FD_188631 | JGI IMG/M metagenome (GOLD analysis project Ga0233415, IMG submission 188631) | Seawater microbial communities from Saanich Inlet, British Columbia, Canada - Na_anoxic_12_MG | ecosystem: Environmental > Aquatic > Marine > Inlet | place: Canada: British Columbia...
GGTGAATGTGGCTCTACAAAAAGCTAAACTAGGACTGCAACATAGTGCTCCTGAGAAATATAGACCTCTAGCAGAACTATTCTTCCACCTGGAAGAAGCAGCTATATCTAAGCACGGTTCTTATGAGGGTGAAATCTATCAGGATATTGGACATGCTATCAAACAGAAAGATGCCGGTACAATGGAAAATGTATTGCGTCATCTTATGGGAGATGCTAGAACAGTAAAAGGAACTCTAGGTGGACAAGCAAATAGTCTAGATTACGATCCTGGAGAATGGTCTAGACAGATTATAGATGCTGCTGAAGCAGCTGGTCCAGATGTAGATTATGCCCAAAGGTCAGCTCAAGCTGCTAAGGGTAACATGAATAATATTCAACTTAATGATATGATAGCAATGAACTACGGAAGAAGACAAGGATCGATAGATGTGTTACCTTCACTTGTGCAAGCTCAGAACTACGGGAAAGAAGGATTTGAACAGGGAGCAAATCGATTGTTAAGAAAAGCACAAACTAAGAGTGCTGCCATTACAAAGGCACTAAGATCAGCTAAGGTTCCTGCTATGATAGGAGGCGCTGTAGCAGCCGGAGTTATGCTTTCCTCACCTTCCACCTCAGGTTCTCTTTCAACAGGCAGAGAAGGTGCTAGGAGTGGAAGAAACATGGGTCCTGGAGATATGGGTCCTCCTCGTGGAGTGAAAGTGAATCCTCCACAGCCAAGAATCATGGCTTCACCAAAAACATACGATATGACTGGAATTGGTTCCTCATCTCGTGCTAATATAAACATGTCAATGTCAGATGCAGATAGTTCATCTAGTGCTTTCATGAGACAAGTTAGAATGTTATCAGAATCTGGCAGTGCAAACATAAGAACCAGTGACGACAGAAACGTCTTAAACGCTCAAAGACTCGCTAATAAAATCCACGAAAGGCTCTAATCTTAAATGGCTAGTAAACAACCAAAGAAGAAGAATAGTATCCAACCGAACATAGAAGAATATGTTGCTTTTCTAAAAGAAAATGAATCATTCACTCTTCCTTCTGGTCTAGGTCAGGATCAAGATCCACCTACATTTGATTACCAAGAGGCTTTTACTAAGATGTCAAAAGCTGAAGCAGATCAGTTGAACTTTAAGAATGGCTTTAATTTTGCTAATACGTCAAGGAATTACTCTGATACATTCAAATCTTTTGGAGATGACTTCTTTATTATCAACGATGTCACCCTTTCGGATGTCCCTGTTTTATATAATAAATTCCATTCTACTAATAATGTATTTGTTGCCGAGACATTAAGAAATGAAGCTCCAGCTGTTTCTTCTAGTGGAAGACAGAACTGGTCATTACAGCTTGGGCTTATCTTTAAGCCCGGCGAGACACAATCAAAGAAATTACATAGACTAGTGTCTGTATTACAGAAGTTTCCTTTAACCTATATATACAATAGAAGAGTTAGAGAAGCATTGGGTATTGCTGGTGGAGATGAAATCTCTACTATCTTTGTTCTAGAATCAGCTAATATGAGAAATGCCTCAGATGCTGTAGGTTCTATTGTTCTAGATCTGAACTTCCATCTGTTTAATTACAAACCATTCTCTTTTCACTATTGGTTTAATAGTCGTCTTCCTGGATACAAAAGGCGTAAGCCGGAGATGAATCTCTCAAGAAGATTATTAGATGCTACTGGTTATGAAGAATCAGCTTACTCTATTGAGAATGAAGCTGCTATTCTACAAGAGTCAGTTAGAGAAATGCCGGAACTGTTAGGTTTTAAAGACAACGTACCAGTTCCTTTTCCTGCTAGTTCTGATTCATGGATGCATTATGCAGATCACTTGCAATCATTGACACCTCCTATCTCTCCGAAGATGAATGATTTCATTCGTATAACTACAAGTTATTACAGAAGGTATACTCCACCAACTGACGAAACTAGAATAGGTGCAGAAGATACGAAGGTTGCCCATTCAAAAGAATGGAGTTCTCCAGACTATGCTGCAGCCTATGAAGCTGCAGGTGCACCTCAAAATAAGACAACACAAACCGCTTCTCAGAAAAAGACTTCTAAGTCTCAAACTAAAAGTGGAACAGGTGCTTCTAAACAGAAGCTAAGTAGAGCTGCTCAGAAGAAAGCTAAGTATCAGTTCTTTGACGACTGGTGGCCACAAATACAGGCTATTGCTGAATTCTGGAAGATAGATCCATTCCATTTATTTTCAGTTCTGTCTGTAGAATCAGGAGGAGGTCAAGTAGGACACAAGAGTAGTGTATCTTCTGCTCACGGATTAGGTCAAACAACAAAAGGTTCTTGGAATCTATCGACTCCAAAGATAGCTGCTATTAGAAATTTAGATGGACCATATCCATATGCTTGGGCATCTTCCAAAACAAAAGGTTGGTTCCAAATAGATGTTGCTGCTTATCTCCTTAGTGAATCGAGAAAATTTGCTAGACTTAGAAAACAGCCACACATGAAGGATTGGGAAACAAATAAGAAAGAAAGACTTATTTGGACAGATGTCGCCTATGCTATGGGAGGACCAGGATTCGATCACGTAATGAAAATGTGTGATAGGAAAGGTATCTCTAGAGGAGCCACCATGGACGAGGTTAAGAAAGTATTAACCGATAGGGAAGTCCAGCTATATAATGTATACGAAAGATTTAATAAAAAACAACATTGGGGCCAATGGCATCAATGGGCTGGTTTTAAACCAAAGATGAAGAACGGACAAATCGAAAGAGAAAAATATGGTCCATTAAGAAAGAACAAGAAGACTGGAAAGATGGAACAGAAATCTAGAATAGTCTATGTCGCTCCTAAAGGTTTCGATCTTAAGAATAAAGTCTTAGGTAAACCTGCAGCAAATCCACTTAGACATTCTAATCTAGTATGGAATAAATACCAGAGAGTAGTAAAGAATCATAAAGATGAACATGATGATTGGTTAGCCTATTTCGAAAGTCAAGTAACTGGAAAAGGCAAAGGTGGAGGAAGAAGGAAATGGAAGTACGTAATAAATACAGCCATATATCAAGCAGACACAACAAGTCAAATTAATGCTGTTCTGGCTAATAGTAGTAACCCTTCTCCATTTGAATCTAATGCTACAGCTGCAACTGCAGTTTCTCCAGCTGCTCCACAACCTGCACAACAGACTACAGCTGCAGGTTCTGCCAATGCTGCCTCTGGACAACAAGCTGCTACTGCAGCTATGCAATCGGCATCTACAGCACAAGGTCAACAAGCGGCGGCAGCTGCTGCATTAGGTATGCCAGTGAATGCAGTTAAAGCTTTACCTCCTAACTATACAGCTGGGAGAAGTGAGTCAGAGAGAACTAAATGGATTACTGCCATGGAACAAGCAGGTCTATATTATTATAGATCTGATATACAAGTAAGGAATGTATTCTATAAACACTTACAAAGTATTGTTTCCAGTGATAGAGAGTATTCAACTCCAGGTGCTGGAGGAATAGTAATGAGTGCTATCTCTGTTAGTTTCGGACATCGTCTTGCAGCTCAAAACTTATTGAGTCAAGATACTCCAAGCTATCAATTCTTAGGTGCCGGTAACAAACAAGGAACTATGGTCTTTACTTTTTCAGGAGAAAGAGGAAGAGCAGAAGCAGACAATATAAAGAAAATTATATATGCCGCTAGAGATAATGCAAGAACATATAGTTCTCTTATCCCTTCGGCGGGTACGATAAAATTATATCTAGACCTACCAGAGGTTGTTGGACCTGGAACAAGTAACTCTATCCTTAAATTACTAAGTAAGAAAGATGAAGAGACAGGTGGGTATGCATTAGATGTAGTAGTGTCAGAGATTCACGAATCGACAGCTAAAAATAATCCTGACGCATATGAACTAGTATTAGAATTTATAGTTCAAGATGTAAAAGCAGATGAAGGATTAGAAAGAAACTTCGCTACTTCTTTTAAAAACAAGAAGAAAATAATCTCTGTTATCATGTCTAATATCTTTACTAAAAGTAAAGAATATATTCAAAACAAAAAAGGATGGTCAAGAACACCTAAATATGAAGACGTATGGACTTTACCTGAAGTAAATGTAATGAAAGAAAGATGGGAAAATGCTAGAAAAGAAAGAAATCGTTACCTTGGAGTAAAGAATAGTTATGGTATTACTGTTAAGACTGCTTATAAAAGTTTTAGAGCTGACTCTGGTTTTGCTAGACCATATATATTAGTAGACCAGAACATGCCTTATTGGATGGCCAATGCCATTATTGAGGCTGTTCGTGTATGCAACCAAGTAAATAAGATATCTCCTCCTACAAACTGGAAAGATCCTAAAGGTGCAAAATGGGATACGCACTACGATGAGTGGGGTGCAAAGCAAATAATCCAAGGTAAATTAGAGAACATTGATGATGTTGATAGAAACAACTTCATGAGATTTGGTGCCATGCATGAGACTCCTGTTATACATGATCGTAATTATGACATAGTAAAGAAAGAACAAAAGTATTTTCATGCAAGATATAAAGCTTTCTTTGGTAGAAAATATGATTATGACAACAGAGAAGATCTAATGAGAAGAGGTTATTACGACTGGGATAATGGCATGTCCAGAGTCTCTATTGACAATGGTGAAGATGGAGGAGAAACTGATGCAAGATTAGACAGAGCATGGGATGTTTTCCTGGATGGAATGGAAAGAGTATATAGGATGGTAATGGCTAATGCTTCAGATGAAGAAAACTTTAGTCACTATTTTGATAATGTATCAGATGAGATATATGAAAATTTACTTAGTGATCTAGGTGGATGCTATGAAGACCTCAATGTTCCTGATCTTCCAGAACGTGCTCTTTCTAATGGAAAATCCACAACTAAATTAAAATTACCTTTACCACCTGAATTCTTTATTTATGATGATTCTCATGAAGATCCAGCTTTGTCTTCTATGGTTGACCCAGCTGGTATGGAAAAATACTTACAAGACCATATCAGTAATGGTCTTAAGTCAGTTAAAAGATACTTAGAAGAATCTATTGTTGGTGGATCTTATCTATCAAAGAATTTGCCTAATATTATTGAACAGAGAAAAAGATACTTAGAACAATTTGCTGGCAAAGATAGAACCAATAAATGGTTAGGTGAAAAAGGTTTCCTCGAATGGGGAGAGATGATGGGGTCAGGATGTAAAACTTGGGACCCAATCTTCCATAATGAATATGATGCTACTTTCTCAGATGCAGACAAGAACACACGTAAGTGGATGGATTTCATGCTCGATACAGAGAAGAATTTAAATAAAGGTAATGAGGCAGAGAAGGATATCCAGATGGCATGGACAGACAAGCTCATCCAATTGAGTCCATATCTCCGTGATGGTCATACAGGAGTTACTAACAAGAAGAAAAGCTTTGTGCAAACCGGTTGGCAAGATCTTGGTAAGAATGAATTAATAAGAACTATTTATGACAATAACTGGAGAGGTTTATCTTTCGGACCGAACGAAATATATGCACAAGTAGACAGGCAGATACAAGGCATTCCTCTTACTGCTGCAGAACAACAGGTCAAAGATTTAAGACAAATAGAAGAAGATAGTCTCACTTATCTGAAGAAACAATCTAAAAGCAAAAGAGGTTCAACAGATTTGCAACACCATAACATTACCTTTATGGCGAATGGAGAGACGCTTATAGGTAAAAGTCTTGTTGCAGAACATAATGTTCAACCTACTCAAACTGCTACTAACTGGTGGGGAGTAGCCGATACTGTTGTCAATACAGCTGTTGTTTCTAGTGCTGCAGTAGGAAACATAGCTGGAGCACTACAGATGAAAGCTATATGGGAAGGTGGGAATTATCTCTGGGATGAAATAGCAGATACTAAATCAAAATATATAATAGAACATTATAAGAAAAAGTATCATCATACTCTACATCCTGTTGCTTCTAAGTTCAGTAAGGACACTAAATCTGCAGCTCAAGAGATGGCACAATTAGCTTCAGGTATTACCTTTGGTACTAAAGGTAAAGACCTCAGTATGAGGAGAGCCTTTCCTACATTCAAGATATATTTCATCGAAGATGATAATCATCAATCAGAGAAATCTGGAGGCACAGTAATAAAAGCTTTTGATGATTTCTATTCTTATTCTGCTGTACAAGAAATACGTATCTCCAGAAACAGAAGAGTAGCTGCAGATATGGCTACTATTAGAATAACAAATATTGGTGGTAAGTTACTCAGGAAGAGATGGGGAGAGAAAGATAAATGGGTCAATGGAAAGCAAGAAATAAGTCGTGTGTCAGATGAGTATGCTACTGGTATCTTTGCTGATACAGAATTAGAAAATCCATTCCAAAGAATGATGCTACAAGATGGTGTTAAAGTACAGATACGTTTAGGTTATGCTAATGAACCTGACAATCTAGATACTGTATTCTTAGGAGCTATTGTTGAGATGTCACCTTCAGAAGGTGGAAAGATAATAGAATTAGTATGCCAGGGATTTGGTGCAGAACTTGAAGGAGTAGAACTAGGTCCCTTAGAAGACGGTCCTATCTTTTATTCCTCACAACAAGCACTATCAGGTGCCATCATTCAAGATAGTATTGTTAACTTTGGTAGAAGAAGTAGATTTAATAAATTTAATCCTGGCGAGACCAGACATAACTTTACTGGTGGTAAAGGTAACGGAATTATTGGACAAATGGGAGATGTGATCTCTTGGGACACATGGAGAAATAACAAATTACATGAGCATTTTTATCGTTATCCATTTAGGAACTTTCCACAAGATGATAATATTTACGCTCCTCCACCTAAGGCTTACGCCGACTGGTGGGATAGATTTTGGAATAATGCTTGTATTTATAGACCTCTTAAACAAACACCATGGGATATCTTCAAAGAACATGAACTCAGACATCCTGGATTTATTTCTCTAGCAGTACCTTATGGACATGAGCCTCGTATGACAATGTTCTTTGGTGCCAAAGCACAACACTATTGGGCACATTCTCCTTCTCCAATAGAACTCCATATTGCTGAACAAGCAGCAAATCAAGTAGTTCAGATAAGGGGAATGGGAGCAGACGATAGAACTGGAGATAAGATGTTCGAGAAACTAGAACAACTAGTTCCAAAACATCCTAGATTAGCAGGTGCTATTATTCGATCAATGATGAAAGACACTGGTGTTGGTGGAGTTGGAAAAGAAGTAGGTCGTATCTTTGGTAGGTATAAACCATTTAGAAACTATCACTATATGGATAGTTATCATCACATACTTAAGAATAGTATAAGGACAAATGTAAGTGGTGTATTTAATAATGTCGATATTCGATACTTTGATGATGAAGATTTAATCCAAGAGTCCGATGCAGATGATATGCTAGAGAACCTGCAGAAACTTGCAGAAGGCGATGTCAAGTACAACTGTAAGTTAGATGAGAATATACCTGAACAATACATCAGGTCTTATACATGCGAATATCCATCTTGTATTACAGAGTTTATGGCTAAGAGATATGCACAAGGATTGTTCCAGAGAACATTGAGAGATTGTTATAAAGGTGAATTGATTGTTCTTGGCGACGCCACAATAAAACCATACGATGTATGTTATCTTAACGATGCATCTATCAACATGACAGGTCCGATAGAAGTAGAAGGTGTAGAACATATATTCAATAGAGACTTTGGATGGATATCAGTTATTACTCCAGACATGTGTGTAGAAGTAAACGACTTCTTCAGTCTTACAATGTTTGATGCCGTAGCCGGTGGTATGTCTCACGTTTATAATAGTGGTTGGGGATTTGAAAAAGATGCTGTTACTTCGATAGCTTCTCCTTTCTCTTCTCTAGCTATACAGGCTGGCGTTAAGCTAGCCATGTGGATGCAAGATGGTTCTCCAGTTGTAGCTACACCTCTGACACTTGGTGGTAAACCATTTGTTAGTGCTGCTTTAGGTCAGGACAGAGTGTCTCTGATCACACAACTTAAGGGAGAATGGAATCAGTATTGGGATGACTTAGGAACTAACTGGGATAAAGTAGATATTGCAGACTCAGTCTTTGAGAAAACACTTGGTTTCCAAGAGTGGGCCTTAACTTTATTTAACCCTTCAGTCGGTGAAGGTATACCAAGATCATAGGAGGATATAATGCCTAGAGAATTTGGAGGACAGAGTCCTCTTGGAAAAGAAATAAATAGGATAGGGACAAAACAAGAAGGTGTCTATTCTTCTAAGACTACAACTAAGTCAGGCAGGATTGTTTCTTATGCTGTTCTAGATAATACCAGCGGTAGGTTTAGAGCTAATAAGGACGCTAAAGAAGATGGTATCTATAGATTCCAAGTAAAGCTTGGAGATGGTAGGGTCACCAGCTTCCTGCAATATGAAGGTTCTGTGAATGATCTTACTGCAAGATTTGGTCATCCAGGGAATTTCATTAATAAGTTCTGTCAAGTTACATTCAGTGGAACTTCCTCTAACAGAGGTAATATTGTGAGTATTGTTGATGATAGAATGGATGCTACTCAATCTGGAGCAGCTAATCAATTACAAATAACAGGTTCTGCATTCGCCCCTCCAGGCGGAGGAATGGTATAATACCAAAAGAAGAGGAGTTACTATGGGAACAAGAACAATTAAATCGGACAATGATGCAGGTTCTGGAGTAGTCTTAGCAAAGAATACTGTAAGAATGCATGGGAATGAAGACAACTATGTCATGGCTGACGAAAGAGGAGTAACAATAAATGGTCCTGTTAGTTTTGTTAGTGGTACAGATCAAATTAGATTCGCCGGATTATGGACGATGAGTAATCAAATGAGATTAAGTTTACCTTCTACCATGGCTACACCTACACCAGTAATGGCAATCAATCCTCCTATCAGTTCTTATACTGGACTAATGAAGGAAAGTGCTGTAATGATTAGTCTTTTGACAACTCTGGCGGGATAAAACATGCCTAGAAATTATGACAACACTGACTTATTCTGGACCTCAAGAGGAGATCTACTCATTGATAATGGTGATTTGAAAGATACCTATGATGATCCATTGCGTTCTTTTGTCCAAGAGATCAAGACAAGAATAGAATCTGTACAAGGTGATTGGAGAAACTTCTCATCAGTTGGAGCTGACCTTGATGATTTTGTTGGTGAACCCAATAATCAGATAACTGCAGAGAGTGTCAAGACTAGAATTATTAGTGCTTTAAGCAGAGATTCATTTTTAAACACAAGAGATTTAAAGATAACATATATGCCTGTTAGCATAGAACAATTATTAGTTAGAGTGTCTGTCCAAGTAGCTACTACTGGAAGAAATAGAAACTCTTCACAATTATCATATAATCTGTTATATAACTATTCAGATAATAATGTATACTTTATACAATAGGAGTCTTTTACAATGCCATTTTTTCCCCGCTCAGAAGAAGAGATAGTCAGAAAATCTCTAGATGAATTAAGAATTCATACTAATATCACACAGTTAAGTCCTGGTGGTAAGACACGTTTCCTTATAGAAACAACAGCTAGAGAACAATCAAGTCAACAAGCATTGTTTGATTCTAATCTACTGCAACCATATCTCAAGTTTTGTGATGGTAGGTTCTTAGATTATTTTGGTGACATGTTAAATGTCCCAAGGATTGAAGCTACAGCTGGAGAAACCTTTGGTAATAACTTTATGTTCTATGTCACAGGAGGAAACTTTGGGGATATAAATGGTGGGATGAGCATAACTATACCTGCAGGTACTGTTGTAGAAAACCCAAGTTTAACAGAACCAGTAGTAACGCCAGGTATTGAAGAACAACCAGTGATTCAATATGTGACTACTTCTGATATCCTATGTGATGCTTCTGCCACTATGGCCTTCGGTTCTATTAGAGCAAAGGTAGAAGGTCTAGAATCTTCTCTCCCTAGAAACACGCTCTCTGTCCATGATTATTCTTCTTATGCAGATTCCCAATCTAATTCATTAAAGTGCACAAACAAGTATGCGATTGACAATGGCGCTAACAGAGAATCAGATGCTGCTTTCAGATACAGACTACAGAATACATTTAGTGCTAGGAACCTAGCTACTACTGCAGCTATTAGATTATCTGCTCTTAGTGTTCCTGGGATAAGCGATGTCAATATAGTCAATTGCGAACAAGGTCCAGGTACTTTTACTATGTATGTAGATACAGCGACACCTACGACAAGTCCCAACATAATTGGTAAAGTATCTGAAGCTATAGAATCAGTTGTAGCTGAAGGAGTAAGGGCCTTTGTTGCAGGACCAAGAATAATTGGTACTGAGTTTGTTGTTGCTGTTAGATGGAAGTCTGGTGCAACTGCAGGTGAGATAGCTGAAGCCTATAGTACTATAAGAGAGAATGTAGAAGAAGGAATGAATAGAAACGAGATTGGTCAGGAAGTTGTCTTTGACGAAATACTCGACTATATAGCTAGACATCCAACAATTGTACAAGTAGGTCTCGAAACACCAAATGAATTTGAATCTGTATTCGTTTATAAGCTTGGTGCTGATGGTGTTGGAGTTACGAGAAACGTACATCATGGTAGTTACATTACACCTTTATATAATGAGAAAGTTATTTTAGAGACTAGTTCAAGATATAGAGGACTTCAATTTATTACTTTCTAAGGAGTACTCATGACAAAATTAGGAAGCTGGCCATCAAATAGATACAACGTATCTTGGGTTACACAAAGATTAGCTAATCGTGCACCTGAGTTTACCAAGGCAAGAAAGTGGTCATACTCTACTGTGCAGCAAGTGCTCAATCCTGTATCACAAGACATACAGAGAGTTAATCAACAGCTGATAGAAGAGAGAAATAATATGTTTCTTACTTCTGTAAACCTCGATTTGATAGATGGTATTAGTCAGTTAGAACTTGGTGTTGGAATGAAATGGGCCGAGGAGGACAGAATAGATGGAGACAATGCTTTTCTACCTCCTTCTGTTTATGCCACAATAAGTGGTACCGAATATGAGATCACTCAAGCAGAGAAGAATAACATTGAAACTATGATGTACAATACTGTTCCCTCTAGGCTTGAAGATGCAGAGACAGTTCATACTTATTCAGAAGTAATCGACAGAACCTATCTATCTGATTTACATGGAGCTACACCTGCTTCCCTTGAAATCAATGGACATCTAATAATAACAATAAGAAATAATACTACTTGGTCTTTTGAGATGGGAACCAAAACCTATTTCTCTAAAGTCTTTATCAAAGGTAAAACTAGACAGGGACAAGATGAAGTCGTTGAGTCTATACCTATAAGATATAATGGTAGCTTTAAAACAGTGCATCAGTGGAAAAGTATTGAAGAAATATATACTATGTATATGGATGATACTGCAGAAATCACAGCTGAAGTATTAGCATTCGATCAGGATTCATTCTTAGACGTGAAGAACCTTATTGTCTTGCCTAATGGCACAGAGGCTTTTAGATTCTTAAGAATAGAAAATAAGACCTATGGAACTATTTTAGTTTCAGAAGGTTTTACAGAACCTGATATTAGTGTGATTCAAAAAGGTTTCGATACTAAAGAGAAAGATAGCCAAATAGAACTACATAATGACAGTGGTCAGAATATCAATGCCACAGGCATGGCTATAGATAATAATAACAAATGGTTATATGTTGTTGACAGTGACAAGTTATATGTTTATGATTATGAGCTTCCTTTTCCTGATGTAACAATAATGGAAGCAGAGAGTACCAATACAAAGATGGACCTTTATAGTGACAGGATGGTTTATGCTAGAGATGATGTGGCTGTTATTCATACAGATACACTAGACGTCTCTGCTATACCAAGAGCTATTAGGTGGACATTACAAGACCCTAATGGTGATACATGGTACTTGGGACAAGATGGTTCTACTTGGCCTCTGACTACAAACGCATGGATTGATAATGAGGGATGGGACGAAGGTATTTGGATAGAGCATAAACTAGATTTATTGTTAAGCATGAATGGAACATATATTTTGACAATAGAATGTCTCTATGCTGACTCTGGTAACTCAGGAGAGACTAAAGTATTGAGTACTAAACATCTTCTCTTCACGCCGGCAATAACACCAGAGGCTACATTCGATCTACCTACAGCATTGAAAGGTCCAGAAAATATTTCTTTTGGTTCAGAAGGAGACTTATGGATACTCAAGTATGGTAATATACACAAGTTAAATCTGTTCCATGATTACTTTCTTGTAGACTATGAAGCGAAGAAAGTATTCTTTAGAGAAGATTATTCTTCGGTTAGGGTGGTGACACAATAATGAATGGTGGTAGAAAATCATTAGGTTTTACTTTTTATGTTGAGTTACCTACTCAGATAAAAGGCACACCTTCAAAAAGAACTATTCCTAATAGAGTAGATTATATTGCTGACCTTGTCTCTCTTGAGAGAATAAATGGCGAGTCCAATATAGATTATAAAGCTAGAATCTATGACGCTACAATACATCCAGGTGGAGCTGATTATGATGGTGTTGTGAGTGAGATAGGACGTGCTCTTGGTTTTATAAGACAAGAGACTCTTCTTATAGAATTAAAGAAAGATAGTTCTGGTGCTATATTAGCTACTGGTCCTAGAATAGATATACTTGCTAACCGTGTTTTAGTTTATAACGACTGGACTCCTATTGGAACTCCAGTTCCAGAGATGGAGATTCCTACCTATCAAATAGGTGATGCAGGATATCTGCTTGAAGATTTAGTTACAGAAATAAACAAATCAGATTATTTTACTGCAACTATCATGGATGGAATAAGGACTAATTCTTTTTCTTCCCAGCTTGTCCGTGATAAATCTACATTCAGAGTTAGTTATGATTATATTTCAGACCAACAGATGACAAGATTAGAGTTTGAGAATATAGTAAAAGGTAGTTTAGAGTTTGATGAAGATGATATCTTTAAGACAGAAGTCTTCACAGAACCAACTGCTTCTGGAGAGTTCCTTATCGATTATACAGAAGGTACAGTACAGTCTTTTGATTTCCCAACAGGAAATGAAGGTTGTAGTTATTACTATTCTGACTTTCCTATGACTGTAGAATCTTCTCCTGTAGAAGTTTTCTCATTACAAGATGAAAACTTTACGGATGAACTATTCGAGAAGAAAGAACTAGACTCTGGAGAACAAGCTAACTCTGTACCTAATGAAGAAGGATCAGAAATATATCACCAGTTGTTTATGAACACTAAAGTATTTTGGGGTGAATAATGGTAGTTTCAAGACCAAACATAAATTTCAGAACTGAACAGACTGTTACTTCTGATGCAGAAGCAAAGCCTTATGTAGGTTTTGAACATCTTACAGAAGTCCCTAATGGTTGGGAATATAACATAAAGAAATGGAATAGTCTCTTCGATCTGAGACTGCCTACTCTACCTAGACTAGCAGATATGTCTACTCAAGGAGTTAGAGAATCTGAATACTTTAAGTCTGGTGTAGGTGATATAAGTACCGGAGATCTTTACATAAATGAGATACAAGAACTCTTTCGTAATAATGAAAGACAATGGCTTCCAGAAGTAAGGAATGGTTGGTACTATAGATACAAGACACCATACTTCCTTTACTCTGACAATAGTAGAATCCAATACATAGATGCTACAGAGAATAGAGATAGCAGAAACTATCTTAAACTTCATGTAGAACCTGGCATGGATACTCCTGTTTTGGCTGCGACATTAAAACGTAATCCTAAAACGAAGACACCAGATTATTATATTAAGATAAAGCAAGTAGCTCAGTTCTCAGGTGTCTATATAGATGGAGAAGAGCAAGAAACTGTTTCCGATGCTGGCAAGATCTATTGGGATAAGGTTGACTTTCTCAAGAGAGAATTCATTATCGACAACAATATAGAAGGTGAAACTTCTCTGTACTTCAATAGAGACTTCACTGAAACACATGGTGTAATTCCTCAAACATTTCAAGACCTTGCAGCATGTGAAGTTCTGGGTGTTTCTTCTGGAGCGCCGTGGCAAGTCTACTATCTAAAATATTTTCCTGTATTAGCAGATACTACCTTCCATCTTTATGTAGCTGACTCATCCACATGGGTTGAGTGGGAGAGAGTAGAGTCTTGGTTTGACTTCATTAATCTCACTACTGTGTACGAAGATCAAAATAGATACTATGTAGATAAAGATCTTGGGATTGTTTATCTCGGCTCTGGCCAAAGAGGTGGAGTTCCTAATATAGGACAACAGATTGTGGCTACATACAACTCTACCTTGAGAGTAGAGTACGAAGAGAATGATATAGATACAACTATTTCAGCTATAGAAGCTGATGTCAACCCTATCACACAACACTTGAACCAAGGCTTTGTCGTTATCACACATGATCAACTAGAACCTGCTTCTATTGTTCTGGATATAAATAAAAGAAAAATACCTTTCACTGCTAATCCAACTCTCTATGGACCTATTGATACCGGTACAGACTATGCCGTATTGAGAGCCACAGTTAAAAGTACCGAAGGGACATTAGTCCCAGACATCCTGGTTGGCTTTACATTGTCTCCTACTGGCGTTGGAACTCTAGATGGTGGCACTGAGTCCTCTTCTGTTACAGACGGACAGGGACAGGCGTACAGCTCTTATCAGTCTCCATTAGCTGCAGATGATCTAGGTTTCTATTCAATAACAGTAAGACCTTCTACTCATCCTCTATATGATGATACTGGATACAAAGAAGTGATTATTAAACAAGCTGAAGCTGGACTTGAAGGACAAGAGTCAGAACTCTATTTATATCAAGTACTTAAAGATGATATCCTCCAAGGATACCACAGTGTTGATGAATACATAGACCATCAAATTTATATTGGTGAACTGTCTATCCCTCCTTGGGTTGATGGAGACAGTGAAAAAGAACAGATCTGGAGAGATGAAATTACTTTGAAGTATGACTTCAGAGATTGGATTGGATCTGACGAATTCTATTCTAGTGGCAAACTAACAGGTAGAAATGTAGTTGTCTATAAGTTAGACCCTACTGGTGACTCTGAATACAATGGAGACAACTGGAATAGCCAGGCAATACATCCACTTGGAGATCAGAATGATGTTGTCCCAATAGGGGATGCAACTAGTGGGCTTAAACAACTTGGAGCTGTTGTTCCTTTACGTCCTGAACTAGCAGAAAAGATCACAGATGCATCAGATGAGTACTTCGGAATGTATAGAATTATCTATCCAGAAGATGCTATTCCTGATCCTGAGCCAGACAATATTAGTAACACTCTAGGTGGTTACTGGTTAGTAGGACCAAGAAACGTTAAGTTTAGAGCACATTGTTTCAGTGATTTCTATAATAGAATAATTTATAGTAATGAGATAACAGCTAGAATTAGTCTTCCAGACTATATGTTAGGTGAATATTTAACTCCTCTTCTAGAAAGAGTTCCTTATGGATGGAAGATTGCAGAGGATACTAACTCTGCAGCTGCAGCTTTAGATGGAGCTACCTTTATTACTATCAACCCACATGGTACTTATAATGAGAATGATCCCTGGAGCCAAATATTCTTTGGTGCTAATCGGATTTTTGATGTTATAAATGGTACAATAAATAATAATGACGAATGGGCCTCCGCTCCATTTCAAAGCGTTGGATTCCAGTTTGAAATTGATCCAGAACTATGGAGTGCAGATACTGCCTATAGTATTGGAAACATTGTTAAATCTAGTGATGGAGACACCTATATATGTACAACAGCAGGTACGAGCAATTCCTCAGAGCCTACATGGAATACTATTTCAGGTACTACTACCACAGATAACACTGTTGTTTGGACAAAAGATTAAGGAGACAAATTATGTCTAAAGACCAAATGCAAGATATTTTTGCTGTTAGTTTTGACTTTAAGAAAGGTGAGCAACCAACTCACAATAAATTGAACGGTTGGATTAAACAAACCGATTCAGCTTTCTCTGATATTACACAGGCTGTTGGTGATCCTTGGGACTATCAAGTACATAGCTCTGGTGGTGACTCTGTTAAGCTCAGCCCAGAAAATCTATCACAAGCAAGTCTAGCTAGAATGATTGGCCCAGCTGACTGGGTCTCTCCACATGGAGCTTCGTGGAACGAGAGCTGTAGTGCTACAATTTTACTCTCTGCTAATCGTAACTCTTGGTCTCTAGGTTATCCTATAGTCCAAGTTTCTAATACTATCACTCCTCAGTCTGGTATTGACTCTGTTGCCTCCTTCGGCGCCTCCTTCGGCGAGACAACTATCTGGGCTGACAATGTGACTATTACTGGTACTGGCCACTCAACTTATTTTGCTAACAGGAAAGACACTCCAGAAGAAGTAGTAGTAGAAGGCGACTACTATGTAGATTTTATGGCTGGAATAATAACAAGCTATTCTATTGTCCCTAATCAAATCACGCTAACTATCAACAACTTATATATGTTTGGTCCTGGTGTGCCTTGGGCAACAGCCAATGTTATTCCTACATGGAATGGTGGACCACTTTGTTACGTTGCAGAAGATACAGACTCAGGTTTGGAATCTACATATACTATCAGTTTGCCAACTGTTGATGCAGGAACAAGAGCTTCAGGTACTAGCCTGAAAGGTGCTGGAGATGAAGTAACATATTCTAATAAAGTAGCTGCAGGTCAAGGAGCTAACTATAGATTACCTTATTCTATTGTATCTGGTTTTGCACCAGACACAGAGATACCAGATGGTTTTATGTTCGTTTGGGATGGAGCTAGAATAGTTCCTAATCTTACTTTCAGAACTATAGATGATGGTAGTGGAAATGTAGACCCACACAAAGTACAAGTAGTTGGAGTCTCTGGAGTTCTCGGAGCGGATGGACATTCAGTAAGTCTTATCTTGACAGGTACTTCTTTGGCTGAGTCAGTTAACTACTTGATGCATACATTGAGAGGTACAACTCACTCAGGTCTTTCTGGTAATCAAGACTCAAAGAGTCTGAACTTTACTAATCCTATCTCACATAAAAGTCTATCTAATAGATGGGGTGGAGATATTGGTAACGTCACATCAGACGTAGATGACTCAATGACTAACAATAGATTCATTTTTGTAGAATCTGCTTACCCTACTAATGATCATCCACAGTACTTGCATAGGGCTGGCTATATGGCAGCTGATGATGCTAACTCTAAGAATGCCATGAGAGGAGATTTAGTCTTCTCTAACCTAACAACCTTTGCTGTTGGTAATGCGAATGGTGGATTAGATTCTGAAACCTCTGGTATTAAGTTTGGTGGCGGCGGCAATAAAGCTGCTTATCTAAGTTTCGTTGGTGGAGAATCTTCAACTAATCCTATTCCTTTTGGTATTGACGGTGTTGGTATTATAGAAGATGATACAGATAGGTATGGTGCTGTTACATTTAAAACAGCACACAATAGACCATTTTATCTTAAGTCTTCTGATGGTGCTACAGGTGATTACAACTCCGGAGTTTCAATAGCATTTGATTATAAGAGTCGTAATGAAATGAACTACATCAAGCTTCTCCCTCTCGATAGAGATTCTGGTACTGACGATCCAAAGAACTACGCAGCAAAGATGACTGCGAATGCTAGTCTCTACGACACTGTGTTAGACACAGGAAGGCATACTAGTACAAAGAGGATATCTCCTGAACAAACTAGAGAATGGAGATTCAGAAGTGTAGCTTCTCTAGAAGATGCTGACACTGATACTGGACTCTCTGGACTTGGTAGTGACGAAAAGTATTTTACTTCACCAGGGATTGTTGGTGCAGATTGGTTTAATGTATATTCAAATGCAATCTTCTTCTCAGAACAAGGAGATGGAAAAGCAACTTCTCTACATCAACTAGGTCCTAACTGGATGAACAATAATACTGATAAACCTGTAGGTCTTTACTATAAACCTTCTACTAATGCGTTTGAGTTCTACTCTGGATATAATAATGAAAAGACATATAAGAACGCTAGCTTTAGTAGAGGATATATAAACTTACGCACATCGAATATCTCTGATCAGTACGATGTTTATACTTCTATTAGTCTCGGCGACAAGACTATTTCTATGACAGCTCGAGAAGAAATGTTTGTTACTGTAACTGAAGATATAAGGATAAGAGGAAGAAGCTATGGTGGTTCTTTTATTATAGAAACAGATAGTACTACTGTTGATGATGGCGAGACTTATACTTCTGTTGGTGTCTATTCAGATGGACATCTTGTTCTTGGTGGAGACGAAGCTATCTTTGTTCGGATAACTGCAAGAGGTGAAGACAGTGTAATTTCTATCTCAGATGCAGAGACTATTACTATTGGTTCTAGTGGTACAAACTCTTCAACTACAATCGGTTCAGCTGATCTGGTTTCTCTTCTTGGTACGAAACGTATAGATATTAACGCAAATGGTACTGGTAGTAGTATGACATATGTAAATGCTACAGGTCCTAAAGATCATTTGATGTTAAGAGCTGGAGATTGGACACCTGACTCTAGTGGACATACTCTCTATGGTCCAAACACGAATGAAGTATGGATGGGTTCTGTTGACGATATTAAAATCGTTGCAAATAATAATGTACAACTATATTCAGACAATTCTATTTATCTTGTTTCAGATAACAACATTACTCTCTCTGTACCTGGAAGTTCTCCTCATGAAATCTATGTAGAACAATTGAGAGAACAGGGTTCAGAAGGTTCCTATAAACACAGAGTAGTGTGTGTGGCTAACGATGGTGCTCTTTACTATAGATTCAAAACAATGGATGAATTATCCTAATAGACTTTTTATAGAATTGGATTTAATATATGACAATAGGATATAAAAATGCAGGTTTCCAGTTTAGACTAACAGCTATTGAAGGCAATAGCTTTAGTGCACGTACTCGACAGAACGTGAAGAAACGTATAGAGAATATTGTGTATCTGAGTAGTCCTCCGAAGGATGCTGTCAAGCTAGCTTATGTTGGTTCTAATGAAGTGAACTCTAATAACAATCTTTATATTGGAGATCGTAGTGACTCTCTTTATGAGAATTCAAGAGAAGGTAAAGTACAGGAGATCATTGATGAGACTGAGGCTTATGAACAAGCTATCGATGTTAATAACTTTGATTTTATCTTTACTCAAGAATTTAAAGATGCTGACTCTGGTAGTATACCAATGTACTATTCTCATACTCTATCTGATGATTATACTTCTATTGTTGCAGAATCTATAAGAATATATGATAAGAATTTTGAGCCTGTTGGTGAAGATAAGTTTAAAGTTGTTTTAGATCAAAACTACAATGAAGATACTGGGAGGGTTTTAGACCCGCCGGTCTATACAGAATATAGAGTTATAAATAATCTAAAGAGTTACTTTGAAGAAACATCAGGTGACTATCAGGTTTATTATATCCAGTATACTAAAGTTGTCGATACGACTGATGTTACAGTCACTGAATTACTAAGTAATGAATTGTCTTATCATGAAGCTACCTTTGTAGATAAGTGGCATGCTACCGGTGGTAATCAACTTGCCCCTTGGGCAAGAGCTTATGTATTTACTGACTCTGGTATTGTTCCTGCTAAAGCAGGTCAGTTTGCTGTCAAGTACGAAGAGTCAAAGAAACTATCAGTCAAGCAACCTACAAGAACTGAAGCTACTTCTCCTTGGTTTCCAAGAATAAGTAATAGTGCTTTCTCTCTCGGCGGGAACTCATACAAGATACCAGAATTCGAAAACCAATCTTTCAATCCTATTGAACCTTATAAGACTGCAGTTAATGTATCTTGTCTGAAGATAGATAAGAGATTAATAAAATTATCTCATGAGAAGATTAAAACTGGATCTATATTTTCCAATATATATATAGAGATAACAGATGAAGGTGTAATTAAATATGCCTTAACAGATGATCCTTCATATATAGGAACTGACTATCGTGACTTAGATGATAATATTATATACGATGAGAACGAAGAGATCATACAATGGTCTAATTCTTCTCTCTTAGGTTTGGATAAGATATCGGGCATTGTGAATGTGGACTTTGACTTGTATGATAAATATAGTATCAAAGCTATTTATTCATATGAAGAAGAACACTTTGAATTAACAAGTTTAAATATGAATCCTCTTTTTGACAGCTCAGTATCTACAGGTATTAGAGCTATCTATATTGTACCTGAGAATACTTATAATGAGAATACTGGCCGACAGAAAGAAAGTATAAGATGGATTTCTATTAGTCCATCTGGATTCATTGTAGATACTAACCAAGATTCTTCTGGGGCTAATGAGAAATTAAGTACAGATGTTACTTATTCAGATTCCTTTGGCCAGAGATTGTCTGGTGTTATAGGAATGCATTACAGCAGAAGAGCAACAGGTATTACTACTGACTCTATACAAGATATCTTAGATAATATATCTGGTCAGAAACTAAAGTTAATAGACACAACCTATTTCCCAATTAAAGGTTGGGCTAGGTTCCTATCAGATGAAGGTACTTATAAGTACTTTGAATTTATAGACAAAGATGCAACAGGCATCTTCTTAGCGGGCGACATACCATATTCATCTATGGTAGCCTCTGGTTCTACAATAGAACTAGTTAACTTTGTAGATGAAAGGACTGTATTGACATACAGAACAGCTGAAGAAGAAAAAGAACTATCAGCTGTAACCTCTTCTATTCATTCTAACTATTTTGTTCTAGCAGAACTAAGTGTTAATCCTCCTCATAGCTATAAGGATGTCGTAGAGATAGATCTTAGAGAAAACGGTGGAGGAGTAATAGAAGACAAGTATGACGAAGCTAAAGCTAAACAACCTGAGGTTCAATGGTACAATGACTATGGTGGATACAATGGTCAGGTACATCCTGGTAATGCTTCTCTAGTTATTAAGCTACCAGCTTCGATTCGAGAGAGGTTTACGGAACTTCAGATAGAAGATATTGTAGAAAAATATGTTCCACTTGGCATTAAACCAATAATAAGATATTATGGATATGCACCTGAGATTATCTCAGTAAAACCAGTGGCAGATGTCTTAGGTTTTGGTATGGGTCCTTTCGGACAGTATATATTTGGAGGAGCTTAAAAATGGGAACAACTACTAACAAAGGTTGGGTATATCCAGATAAAGGGAAGAAGCCTTATTATACTACTATCGCTTCTTTCTTCCAGCAGATTGATAGTGACTTCATTACTGTTGAAAATGATGTAGATACATTAAAAACACAGGCACAGGCTGTCTATGATAGTGTTATCAACACAGGGTCTATTGCTCTTGATAGTTCTTATACGCAGCAGATAGTTACAGGAACCTATATGACCAGTGGTATTGTAGAAGCAGTGCAGATGTCGATAGATTCAGGAGACTCAACATCAGTTACTTTACAATTTTACAATGGCAATCCTTCTATAACTGGTGTTGTTATTTATGAAGTAGCAGAGTATGATGTCTATGCTAGTAGTTTAGATGACAGAAACTTATGGTGGATGGAGTTATCTGCTGTAAATACTCTATGGTTAAAAGTTACAAATAATGATCTTTCAAATGCTACTACTCTAAATATAAGATTAAGAATAAAGGGAGATTAATATGGCGTTACCAACATTTGAAAGAACATACACTATCACAACAGCGACAGGTGGAAACAATGCTTATGCAGATCAAGATAATCTGGAAACTTATATCATGCTCAAGAATTTGCTTGTAGCTTCTGGACATTGGACAGTAATAGGGTCGAGTACTCAGTCTGCCTATAGTATGGACGGAACAGATAGATGGATAACTTATGCTGATATAGACTATCAGTATGAATGGATAGTCCTTGAAAATACAAACCTTGGACCAACAGGGCATTTTCAGATAAGAATAAAATGTGCTAGTGGTTCACAATACTCCGAAGGAGCTAATCTTGCTGTTTCACCTTCTGGATTATATACGGCTGTTTCATCATCATCTGTAACTGCCACTGACGAGATTAATATAGCGACTAACTTTTTAGGGTTGTCGGGTTCTAGTCCACTGGGAACACGAAACGTCTGGTTATGGACGTCCAGTGACGGTAGAATGTTCAGGTCAATGGTGAAGTGTTGGGGAACGACAATAACCGGTAAAATGCTACAAATTGATGTTGTTGCTGATACTAAGACAGCGTGGACGGATAATTGGATAGTAGGATCTGTCACTCCTACAATAGCATTATTAAAAGGGGGATTGCATAACTGGATATGCAATCTTGACGGCGTTACTACAAGCCTTAGAATAACAGGTGAGGGCAATAACAGTGGATACTTAGTTGAACAAACTAATTATCAAAGTGTTGATCTTAACGGTGAATGGTTTTATATGCCTATATCTGGGTTGGTTAGCACGAATATCAGAAGATCGGGGCTATGGGGGCGACCTATAGATATGTTTGTAGCTCCTCCTGTCATACCACAAGGTACTGCGTTTCCCGATACTGGAATTATAACTCATATTAAGTATGGGGATCTTGTTGTGCCGTGGGATAATTCATTACCACTACCACTTCCATAGGAGATTTATTATGACATTAGTTGCAGAAAAAACATGGGAAATGACACAAGTTACTGTTTGGGGTGACGTTGGCGGTGCAGATACAGAAAATAGACATTTATTGTTTGGCATTAAACAGGCGTTAATATCAGGAACAGTGCCGTGGGTTGTTAAGTCGTCTTGTGATGCTGTAACAGTGCCTACAGCACCACTGGTTATAGATGACGTTACATTGACAAATCCATGTGTTGTGCGAACAACTACAAACCATAATCAGGTAACTGGCGATAGAATAAGAATTGAAAATGTTGTAGGTACTACTGAATTAAACGATCTAACATATACAGTTACTCTTGTGGATGCTACACACGTCAGCTTAGACGGAATAGATGCTACAACGGGATATACTGCGTATGGGTCAGGCGGTGATTTCTATTTTCAAGACAATATAGATAAATGGACTATGTGGAGTGACTTAACTTGGAATTACTCAGGATCTAATCATTCGTGGATAGTTATGGAAGCCCCCGGCATGAATGGTGGAACATTTCAAGTTCTTATTAACTGTAATAATAGGAGTGATTATACGGAATCATGTACTATATATGTATCTGCAAGCGGTATGTTCTTTGGTGGTTCGCTCACAGCCAGACCAACTGCCCCAGACGAAGTGCTTGTTGTGAATGGGAATTGGGGTTGCTATTCCGATGGTCAATCTTCAAAGACAGCTATGGTCTGCAAGACATCAGACGGAGAATGTACTAGGGTATATCTCAGTTATGCACGAACATCTTACGGCTGTTGGATGTTTGAAACCCCTAAGAACCCTATTGCTAATTGGACGAATCCGTGGATGGTGATGTTCAATCCACAGGCGGTAGCACCAACAACTGCCAGAATGTTTACAGACTGGGCTTTTCATGTTCAAGGTAGCTCTGTTGATCCAACGGAAGCTGGAACGGCAAGGGCTACAGGTCTTATTGTCATTACAGATCAAGTGTCACACTCTACGGTTACTGTTGACGGTCGTGAATATGACGATAATTATTTAGCTACTCCATTGGGGTTAGATTATAATTCATCGAGTGACAATAGGAGACTTGGTACGTTTTATGACTTTTGGGCTGTGTCTACGTCTTTTCAAGATTGGCAATATCTTGAGGGCAGTGGAGGTCCATGGAAAATGATCAAAGTTGGTGGTGGGTTTGCACAGCCGGGCGATGGAACTCCGTGGGGAAGGTGGTAGTTTATGGCTGATTTAATAACAGAGTTATACGCTCTTAATATTACTGACGTTCAACGTAGCGGTGAATCTTCTCATAGGGCTATCAGTGGGGTTGACTCGCTGGACTCTTCCTTGTTTGAGGGGATACAGCGATTTTCTTATACAAATGACATTGGTGACTGTGATGTAGTTAGGACTGTTCCTTTGTTGATAAGATCGACACCATAAACGACAAGATAATTTGATAGTTATTTAAAGTACATTGTAGGAGATTAAATGCCTAATACAACAAATAGAAATTGGCCTTATCCAAATAGAGGAGAAAAGCCTTATTACGAGACTATAGTTTCAACCTTCGAAGCACAAGACACAGAAGTACAATCTCTATGGGATATACTTGACAATACTGGCAGAAGGAAAAGAGTAGTTAAAGATTACGTTGTCAATACTGCTGTTCCTCCAACTGAAGTTACTGATGATAGATATCTCCTTGACTTTACTGGGGTCTCTCACGACAACTGGGATGGCGCTGCTGCTGGTGATATTGTTCAATTTAATGGAACTACTTGGGATTCGGAAACACCTGTCGAAGGTGATATTGTTTATATTGATGCCGATGATGAAGACAGACAGTATGTAGATGATGGTATTCCTGCCTGGGAAACTAGATCAGCAGGTGGAGGTACAAGTTATTGGACTAGAGCTGGGACTACAGTAAGCCCTGTTAATACCAATGATGGATTGTCTGTTAATGCAACAGGTAATACTGCTGGTGTTATTAGCTTAGTTGCTAATGGCGGCACAACTGAAACTATTGCTATTACTAATACTCAAGGTACTTCTGCCTCTGCTATAGATATAACTGCTGTTGATGGCGGAATCGATGTAGATGCTGCTGGTGTCGTAGACATAGAAACTTCAAGTACAAATATGGGAGGCGCTATCCATTTGAATGCCACAGCAGGTGGTGTCAGGATAGAATCAGCAGAGTACATAGAGATTGGAATGGGTGCTGACGCAGGGGTTAAGATAGGTCCTTACAACACTGCTGGCACATCTTATTTTGATGTGCGTTGTGGTAGTGATGGAATTTATATGGAGACTGCTGGTCAAGTTGATCTTAAAGGTGAACGTGTAGTAGTTCATGGAACATCCGCCATACCAGATGCAATTAAGCTAAACGCCTCAGCAGGTGGAATAGATATAGATGCTGATAGTCATATAAGTATAGCATCAGCTACAGGTGCGCTTCTTTTTACTGCCACTGCTAATGATATATATTTTAGTATGAATGGAACAAATAAGTCATTTAACATTAATAACTATGGAACTAACAATTCACTATTCGCTAATATGTCCCGTGTCTATTTAACATCTGCTAGTAGTGCCACCTTTTTAGATTTAGAAGCCGATGGTGATATAAGATTATATAATGGGTCTACTAATAGTATTCGTATAGAGGCAGGTTCAGGTGGAATAGATATAGATGCAGTAGATGGTGGTATTAATATGGATGCAGACAATATTATATCAGTGCAGTCTACTCATAATGGAGCTAACGCAATTGATATAATTGCTAACGGTGGTGCTAGTGAAGTTATTGCTCTTACTTCTATGCAAGGAACAGGTGTCGGTGCAATTAAAATGTATGCTCCTACTGGTGGACTTGTTGTGGATACATCAAAAGGTGTTAGTTTCAACAATACATATTCTACACCTACAGGTAATATTACTTTTACTAACAGTGCTGTAACTGGTGATCTTATACTTCGACAAACTGGTGCTGGTACTGCGAATCAAATTAAACTTGAGAACACTGCTACAACATCTGATGATGCTATTCTTTTGAAAGCTACAGCTGGTGGTATAGATATAAATGCTGGTGGAGTAATTGATATTGTCGCCGCTGGCACAATGACATTTACAGATGGCAGTACAACTATCAAAACATTAGCTCAACTTGCAGCTGGTGGTGGTTCAAGTCTTTGGACAGAATTTGCACAAACAAGTATCTCTGCCACAGGTAATATTAATACTCATGATCCCGGAACTTCAGACGGTATAGCTATTTGGAGATTTATGGTGACAAGAACAGATGTTACTGGTAGTATGGCAGAAGTAGAAGTATCTGCTGTTTGGGATGACTCAGCAACTTCTGTTCAATATCGACAAGCTAAGACAGTTGACATTGGTAATACAGCAGGAATTACTTTTAGTGTAGATCATAGTGGTGGTCTCGTTAGACTTAGAGCAACAAGAACATCTGGCATATGGACTGTATCAGGTGCTTATTATATTAAAGATGTATAGGAGACTATAATTATGGGTGAAACAATATTTCCAGATGGTGCTATAGTAGAAAGCACTAACGTAGATGATGAATTTGTTGATATTGAAAGCAGACTCGGAATAGTAGTTTCTGCATCTATTCTAGCAAGTGCATCAAGCCAAGTATTAGATTCCTTTTCAGCACTATCCGATGGTATGTGTGAGTGGGTGTATCAATTAGAGCAAGGCAACAATGTACGAGGTGGAACTCTTATAGCTTTCTGGGATGCATCTGCATCTACAGCTAAGTTTACAGATACACATCCAGAGGATATTGGGACTATTACTATTGCTTTTGATGTAGATCACGATGGAAGTAGTATGCGTTTAAGAGCATCGAACTCAGATGCATCGAATGCCTATTCATTTACAGCTACACGTAGAGAGCCTACAGGGTTATCTGGTTATGGCAATGTAAAGGTAGATCCAACCGTTCTACAACGTGTAGATGATATGACTTTTGAGACAGTGAAGTATTCAAAGTATGGAGCTATAACAGTATTTGCAAACGGAACAGGAAAAGTGATTGTTACTTCGGCAGGACATGGATTGTCTAACGGGGATAAGATTGAAATCGGGGGAACTACTAGTTACAATGGTATATGGACAATAGCAGACGTAGCCACAGACACGTTTACCATTCCTGCTACTTGGGTTGCTAATGACGCAACAGGCGGTTGGGTAGAATACAACTTGTACTTTTCACAAGATCAGAGTAATGCCGATGGTAAGGTTATCAAACAAAGGTTTGAAGGAACACTGGCAGGAACTACAACGACTTTAATTGTGGCAGGTGTTGATGCTCCTGTTTTGGGCGGTGGTTATTTTCAAGATGGCACACAGAGGATGCTTATTGGTGGTGCTGTATCCACAGGTGGCGGCGGAGCTTTTCAGGTAATGTCAAACGTTCTTAGTATAAGAGCATTTGGAGCATGGGGTTCTGGAGATGCCTTTGATATTTGGATAGACTACACGAAAGTAGTAGATCCAACAACATCACCAACAGGACAACCATTTGCAGATCCTAATAGCCCGTTATTGAAAAGAGTAGACACAGGTGCTTGGGTTGTTCCTGTGACTAATGACGGCATAGAGTATTATTCTGGTGAGTGGTACAGAGGCAAGCAAGTCATAATGCAAGTTAAATCCGGCACTACAGCGTCAACCGAGTGGAATACTCTGATAGCCGATGCGGATATTACCGAGGTTTTAAGTTCATCAATCGGCACTATTGATGGGGGTACATCGGGGGTTGTATCTATCGGACAAGCATTCGCAACTGCCCAGAGTACAGCAAGAGTGTATTTGTCAGAAACAGATTCTAATGTCTATTTACAGACGACATCAGGAGGGATGCGATCAGCACCTTACTACATTGAAATACGTTACGTTAAATAGAAATTGAATTATATAAAATATAGTAATATGCAATCAATTGCACGGAGAGAATAAATAGGAGTTTTAAATAAAAATGGCAGATACAAAAGTAATAGAGGGTAATATAAGCATAGTAGGAAATGCTACTACAAAAGACGGTGGACTAGCAGGTCTAGCTCCTGATATGTTACAAAGAGTAGATACTGGAATATGGGAAACTGCTCAAACAGGTGTTGAATATTTTGCTCCAGATCAGCAGGGTGGTATTTATGGTAAAGTTATTAGGCGGTATTTTACAGGAACAACAGATGCGGACACTCAGACAGATATAGGTACAAGTACCATAGCGATTGCGAAGATTGTAGCCAGTGGAGGCTTTGTAGATGCCGGAAGCGGTTTACTAATAACGGATGGATTTACGAACGGTACTATTAGATTTAATACATATATAAAGAACACGACCACCTTCGCTACAGTAAACGAAAGTGTTACTATACAGTCCAAACCCTACGAGGTATGGATAGATTATATACTTCTGACAGAACCAACACGTTCACCATCTAGTAAAGTAATGCCTACAATAGATCCTACAGTTCTACAAAGAGTAGACAATAACATGTGGGAGACTGCACAGACAGGAATAGAATACTTTAGTCCAGATCAACAGGGCGGGATACACGGCAAGGTTATCAGAATGCACTACTCAGGTACTGGATCTACGTTGGAAAATGTACCACTTGAGACTGATTTTGCCTTGTCTAAGACAATGATAGACGCTGGTGGTTCTATGAACAGCCCAACAGCTTCTGGGCAAATAAATCTTAATTATGTTGCATCAGGCTCAAGTGCGGGTATTTATACGCACGGAGGAACTGATGACCTTGAACTGAAGCGAGGTTCTGCCTTCAGATTGACCACAGACACTTGGGATATATGGGTCGATTACTATAAAATAACACCTCCAGCCAACTCACCAACAGGACAACCTGTAGATATGTTAATGGCGGAAATCATAAAAGATTCTACAGTTGCATCAGACCCCACGTTATTACAAAGAGTAGATACCGGTGTATGGGAGAATGTACAGTTATCAACTCCTACTACGCAAATAGATTATTTCTCTCCTAATCAGGATGGTGGCGTCAGGGGTAAAGTAGTAAGAAGATATTTTGGAGCATTAACAGACGAACAAACACTAGGCCAAGCGTCCCTACTAGTTGACGCCTCTGTTGTTATTAGGTCTGGTGGCGTTGGAGAGTACGCTGGCAATAACTTTGTCAGGTATGATGCTTCTTGGACTGCTGGAGTACTAAGGAACACTTCTACAAATGATATATATGCAGATATTACTGGCTACTCTATAGCCTCAGGTTGGGTAGATATAATACTTCTGACAGAACCAGCACGTTCACCTTCAAGCAAGATAATGCCTACAATAGATCCTACAGTATTACAAAGAGTAGACAATAATATGTGGGAAACTGCGGTTGAAGGAGTAGAATACTTTAGTCCAGACCAACAAGGTGGAATATACGGTAAGATTATAAGAAGATTCCGTAGTGGTGATGCTTCAGGGTCTTCAGTAACTTTAGATACTATAGATTCTATCAGTAAATTCCTTTCTTGCGGTGGTGAGATTGTTAATGACGTTGAAGGTCATGTACCTATCAATTTTTATTCCGTACCAGATTCTAAGACCTATATGCGATATGACGAGGGTACTAACATTGTAAGGTTGATCATTGGTGCTGATTATTATGGAACGTCTAATTATTTCAATACATGGTTTGATTATACGTTAGTAACACCACCAGCTAATTCACCAACAGGACAACCTGTAGATATGTTGATGGCAGAGATTGTTAAGAACTCTACTGTAGCTTCAGATCCTATAAGTCTACAAAGAGTAGATACTGGAACATGGGAGACTGCACAAGATGAGGTTGATTACTTCTCACCAGATCAACGTGGAGGTAGAGACGGCAAGGTAATTAGACGATATATACCAGCAGGTTCAATTAATGCGTATGCGATAGCCTCTGGAGTTGATCGTGTTTTAAACCAGAAGATAGATGCTTACAATAGTAGCAATGACGGTTACTCTAATCCGGGTTTCGCAGGAAGCGATACTGTTAAGGCAAGGCTTTACGAGATTACACATGAACTTGTCGTTCTCATAAATGGAACTTGGACAATAAAGGGGGGATATGCGGAGTACTCATTGCTTACACCGCCAACACGTTCACCTTCAAGTAAAGTAATGCCTACTATAGATCCTACCGTATTACAACGTGTCGATGATATGACTTGGGAGACAGCTACAGCTGGTGTACAGTATTTTTCTCCAGATCAACATGGTGGTATTCATGGCAAGGTTGTTAGAAAGTATTATTCTGGAACGGGTGAAGCGACCGAGATAGTAATTCTCGAAGCTGATTTTGCTTTAACTAAAGACGCTGTAGGTAGTGGTGGTGTACTAATCAGCGATACGGGTACTGATAATTCGAGAGTACTTTTGAACTCTTATATATCGGACACTGTGAGAGGTAATATTTATGTTCAAGGCTCTTCTGATGATTTAGTACTGATAAGAGGTGTAGCACATCAACAGTCTGGTGATGGTTGGGAAGTTTGGGCAGACTACACACTACAGACACCTCCTACTACAAGACCAACAGGACAACCATTTGCAGATCCTAGTAGTCCTTTGTTGAAAAGAGTAGACACAGGTGCTTGGGAGTTACCAACAACAGGACATGAATATGTAAGTCCTGATCAAACAGATGGGAACGGCTCACTTGTAAAAAGAGAATTTTTTGCAGATGCAAATGGTATATCGGGTACAATAAAAACAGGTGTAACTGAATTTATAGGCAATAAACTATGGGTTAATACTGCCAATGGGCTACCAACAGATTCTGTTGTCGTAACAACTGGAGCGGCTGCAATGGGTAGTATTAATTACTATGTATTAGTTACCACCAGCAGTAGTGGTGGTGTCTGGGTAAGTAACAATAATTGGAAAACCCGAAAACTTTGGATAGAATACATTTAGTAATATGCAATCAATTGCACGGAGAGAATAAATAGGAGTTTTAAATGGCAGGATTAGAAGTGACATGGAAGAAGATGGGTGAAGAGTTTACGTATACTGTAATGTATGCTAAAGCAGTTGAGGGGCCATGGGTTCCAGCACATGCTTATAGGCTAACAGATGAGTCAGTGGATTGGATTATTAATTACCTTGAAGAAGTTGCAGAATCTCCAGCATCTGCTCCATATGAACTAACAGAAAATAATGTTTTTGTTATTAATGATGTCCGCCAGGACGAGCAGTATTATGTAAAAGTAGTATCACATGACAAAAATGATTTATGGTGGTATAGTTATAATGGAAAAGGTAGTATAGAAGGTGGAGTTCCAAATAAAACTACACCAATCCCAACTGATGGTAACACTGTTGGTTTTCAGTTTGAAATTATCTAGGAGGATAAAATGACAGTTAATATTATTATTTCAGATCAATCTGGAGGAAATTCAATAGCCGATAGTGTAGATCTAGGTCAAGCAAGTACATCAAGTGATACAAGTTTTCAAGATTTATTTATTAGACATGATGCTAATGCTGCAGCTATTACAGATTGTGCTTTTTATATGACAAAATATACAAGCTCTGGGTACTTAGGTTCAGATGCAGATGCAGATTATACAGAAGTTTTAGGATGGGGAGATGAAGATGATGGCGATGGGTTTGTTGTTAACCAAGCGCCACAAGACCCATGGACTCCAGGACAACAATTTCCTGAAGGTAATGATCAGATTGTAAAGACAATTGGTGGAGGAACTATAAACTCACCGCTAACTCTATTAAGTTCTGCTGTTGTAGTAGGCGATCCAGATGAAGATGGAGAGATTCCTCTAAGTGGAGAAGCACATATCCAAGCTAGAATTAAAGTTCCAGCTTCAGTACCTGCTGGTGCAGGATACAGAGCTGTCGAATTAGTAATGGCTTATTCAGCTACATCATAGGAGTATGTATGGCTAATAAAAAATATAAGAAAAACTCTGGGACATCCAGAATAATTATTGTTCGTACACCTAAAGACTAACTCTGTTAGGAAAAACTAATGCCGTATAAACTGAACCCATATCATCGTGGTCCCATTTTTGATAGACTTGATTATTATGAAAAGAATACAGGTGGTGGTGGGGCTGGACAGATTTCTAATCTTAGTCTTATCTTTTGTGAAGAGTTTACAGGAGATGGAGGGACTACAGTTTTTACTCTGACAGGTGCATTAGAGAATGCGACATTTGATACAGGCTCTTGGCTTATTCCTCAAATCGCCAATACACTTCCTTCTCATGCTACAAATGATTCTAACAAAGCTTTATATGATAGTAGTAATATCTTTACAAAGAATAGAATACAAGTTGTAAGTATTGATGGAGGTACGGCTAACGTAACCTTAAGTCATCCACCTAAGTTACTTGAAACATTTAAGATTTGGTATTGGTATACTCTAAAGCAAACAGATATTTTATCTTCTTATTATAGAGAAGAGTTTGTGGCTAGTATGGAAGGAGATATTTCTAGTGGTGATATAATTGCCGCTCAGAATGTAGCTCTTAATACAACAAACTTTGATGATATATTAAGTAATGCTGATGATACAGTCCAGAAAGCTATGGATACTCTTGATGATCATACTCATACAGGACTTCCAATAGATCCAGAGACTCATCGATTACTAGATCAATTAGTACATGAGTTAGATGAAAATCATTATCAAGAATATACTTATTCTGGATGGAGAATAGATTCTTGTATTGTATGGAATAGTGTATCTAAAAGTGTTAAAATAAGAGAGTTCTTGTATACTTATAGTGGTATAAGAGTTCAGACAGAAGTTATGAATCAATATGACGGAACAGGAACCTTAGTGGAAACATTAACATTTTCATATACTTATACAGGACCTAGAATCACAAGCGTCGATTGTGTTAGGAGTTAATATTAAATGCCATCACCAAGTGTAGTACATATAGTTATAGATGATTCTACTAGTAAAGTAATTACTGGTACTTACGAGTACGACCGTACAAATGACGGTAAACTTATTGTCCCTGCTTATAGTGGTTATCCACCAACTCCATCTGCTGGAGAAATGTTTTGGGATACTGCTACTAATTCTTTATATCGTCGTAATGATGGAAATACTGCATGGGAGGCTGTTGAAGCTTTAGCAGCTCACCATGCTTCTACTCATGAGATTGGCGGAGATGACTTAGTAAGCCATAGTAATCTAACTGGAAAGGGTACAAATACTCACACTCAAATAGATACACATATTGCTGATGCGACAAAACATAGAATCATAAATGATAGTGGTACTTCTGCTACAGAACTCTGGTCTGCTAGTAAAATAAATACTGCATTAGGTGGTATAACGTATACAAATGCATCAACAACGCCAGAAGATGTTGGCGGTATAGCTGCCGGTTCTACATTCTCTGCCGTTACGATGCAAGAAATGTGGGATGATTTGTTATATCCATACCAAGATCCAACGTTTTCTTCATTTTCTATTAGTGGACAGTCGTCTACTCTTGAAGTGGGAGATAGCATACCAGCTTCTGTTACCTTTACATGGGGTACTACAAATTCTGGTAATGTGTCTAGTAATTCATTAATCATAAGAGATGTTACTGGTGCTTCTGATTTAGCAACAGGTCTAGCTGATGATAGTTCTGAAGCTATAGTGATGAGTGGTGCAATCCAATTAACAGCACAAGGTTCTTATGTGTTTAGAATCAGAGGTACAGATACAGATGCTCCGTCTAAGGATTTTCAAAGAGATGCCACATATAATTGGCGATGGAAATTCTATTGGGGAACCAGCGCTACTACTACATTAACTGAAGCTCAGATTGAATCATTACCTAATGGTGGCAATGGATTGTATTCTAGTCTATCTAGAACTTACTCTCTTGACGCAGCGGCATCTCAATATAAATACATTTGCTATCCAGCAACTTTAGGAACTTTATCTACTTTTACTGATACGAGCACCATGCTTGCTGTTCCATTTGAAGCACCGTATACTGTTAGTGTTACTAATAGTTTCGGTCAAACTACTAATTACAATGTTTATAAATCTACCAATATGTTAGGTGGAGCTATGAATATTGCTGTGACTTAAGGAGAGAAGCAGTATGGCTGTAATACCCGGAGGTGTTCCTGTAGGTGGTTTCTTTTCTCCTACAGATGATTCAGATACCTATGCAACTCATGATTCCCTTTACGGTAAAGGTGGATTTAAAGAAGTCTCTGATCTGACAGCAAGAAATGCTATCTCAACTGATAGGCGTAGAGAAGGTGTAATGGCTTATGTTGCCGCTGACCAAAAGACTTATCAATTAGTTGGTGGTATTACTGATGGTAATTGGACTGAATTCTCTAGTGGATTCTCAGACCCTATGACAACTCGTGGAGATCTAATCTATCGTGACTCATCAAATGTTACAAATAGATTAGTTGTTGGAACTGTAGGACAAGTCTTAACTTCCGATGGAACTGACGTTAGTTGGGATAATCTTCCTACTCCACATGATGCTGTTACTTTAGCTGCCTCTGCTACAACTGGTGGACTTAGTTTATCTACACAAGAGATTGGTTTCCAAGCTGCTACTGGTGCTCAGAACGGTTACCTTACATCTGCTGACTGGACTACATTCAATAGTAAATCTGACTATGCTGACGTAATGACAACTCGTGGAGATATAATCTATCGTGATTCATCTAATATTACAAATAGATTAGGCATAGGAACATCGGCTCAAGTTTTAACTTCAGATGGAACTGATGTTAGTTGGAGTGATCTCCCTGCAACTCATAACGCTGTTACTCTTGCTGTTTCTGCTACAACAAGTGGTCTTAGTTTATCTACACAAGAGATAGGTTTCCAGGCAGCAACAGGCGCTCAGAATGGCTACCTTACATCTACTGACTGGACTACATTCAATAGTAAATCAGATTATGTAGATCCTTTGACTACAGATGGCGATCTACTTTATAGAAATACTACAACTACTCGTCTCCCTGTTGGTACAGAAGGACAAACACTTACAGTCTCTAGTGGATTACCCGCTTGGTCTGATGCTGCTTCTTCTGTTGGTTCTGGAGTTTATGCCGAACTAGAT
>Ga0233415_10000143_pt1 | contig 34637 bp, 36 predicted proteins | sample Na_anoxic_12_MG_FD_188631 | JGI IMG/M metagenome (GOLD analysis project Ga0233415, IMG submission 188631) | Seawater microbial communities from Saanich Inlet, British Columbia, Canada - Na_anoxic_12_MG | ecosystem: Environmental > Aquatic > Marine > Inlet | place: Canada: British Columbia...
TCCATGATGTGAGCGTATTGTCCCGGCTGTAGCTCTACGCCAACTGCGGGCCATCCAAGCATTGATCGAATGTATTCACGGATACTTGTTTCATTCAAGTCTCCTGAAGTAGGGTACGTTAACACTCCAATGAACGGATAAGGGTCTACCGGAATCGTTGCCGATTTGGAATACCACTTAGCTGTTACCGGGCCAATGAAGTAGCCGCTAACGTCTACTGATGTTGTGTAAAAGATTCCCGCACCACTTGATGTTTGCACAATCTCAATGGATGCGTCTGATCCAAGGGTACGGGTTTCTTTTGGTGTTACTGCATCGTCACCCGCGTAGAGTTCCACATAAATGTCTGAGTCAACTGCTTGACCGACATTGCTTTCATCCGCGAAGATGGCGTCAAAGATTAAGGTGGAAGTCATCGGGGTCTGGCTTGTAGCCTCTTAGTTGCGTAAGGTTTTGCTAGTAGAGGTACATTGTCTGAGTCATGTACAAATCCACCAGAACGTAAAAGTTTGGCCGCGATGAGTTGAATCACCCTGCCACTAGTTGTCAATGTCACAGTTGTTTCAACTGCCACCATTCCGCTAGACAACACCACCTGCTCTAAGCTGAATCCTGTGTAAACCAGAGCTGAACTGCTCAAGGTCAAATCAGTTTCGACTTGAACAATGCCGCTTGCAGGAAGCGTGTCGCTCTCAGTCTCAGCTACTACAGCACTTGATGTTAAAGTTACTTCAGAATCAGCAACATGCACTAAGCCACTTGTTACCGTGGAAGTATCAAGGTTTTGAACTTCGACAGCGCCGCTAGTAGTGACAGGAAAATCTACAAAGGATTTTACAACACCACCACTAAGAAGATTGAAGCCTAGATCGGGAAGCTGGACTATACCGCTTGTGGGTACGGTCTGATCCCTCGCTGTTACCACTAAGCCACTAGACAACAGCGTTTTATTAGTCTCTATTGAAACTACGCCGCTTGTCGTAACCGTGTGATCTTCTGCGACTGCAACCCCACCACTTGTGTAAAGGGTGAAATCTTTATCAGCCCAGAGTATGATTCCACTACTGGCAACAACAAAGTCTGTGTCCTGAACTTGAACTGTTCCACTAGTCGTAGTGGTTAGGTCTGTGTCCTGAATTTCAACTGTGCCGCTAGTAGTTATCGTAGCCGTGTTATCCTGAACTTCGACAGTACCACTTGATGCAAGCGAGTAACTGAAGTCCGAGGTTTGAACAATGCCACTTGAAGTCAGATTGTAATCTGAAGTGGTCGCTACAACTGCGCTTGTTGTTAGTGTCTTCTCTATGTCTACTTCATAGACAACACCGCTAGTAGTCAAGGTTAACTCAACCTCACCAGCCAGAAGTTGAACAAGACCACTTGACAGCAGATTGAACTCTACGTCTGTGACTACAACCGCACCGCTAGAAGGTAATTCCAGCTCATCAGATGCAAGAACAAAGCCACTCGACAGCAGATTGAAATCTGTGTCTTCAACTTTTACTATGCCCCCTGATGTAACTGTCTGTTCGAGATTACCGACTTGAACAATGCCACTTGTGGTGACTGTAAAATCAGTATCCTGAACTTCAACAGCGCCACTAGTAGTTACAGTAAAGTCTGTGTCTTGAACTTCGACAGCGCCACTCGTTGTAGTTGTGAAATCACTTGTAAGAGCAACAACGCCACTTGTGGTAACTGTAAAATCAGTATCTTGAACTTCGACAGTACCACTTGCCGGGACAACGAAATCTGTGTCTTGAACTTCTACTGCTCCGCTAGTAGTTACATTGAAGTCGCTACCTGCTGCAACAACACCACTGGTTGTTACCGAGAAGTCTGTGTCCTGAACTTGGACTGTGCCACTTGTTGCTATCAGGAGGTTCTTAGTTGCAGCTACAATACCACTTGCGGTAATTGTATGCTCATTGTCCTGGACTTGAACTGTGCCTGATGTGGTTACGGTGAAGTCACTAGCTGCTGCAACGATGCCGCTTGTAGTTACTGTGAAGTCAGTATCCTGAACTTCAACAACACCGCTTGTCGTAATTGTGAAATCTGTGTCTTGAACTTTGACAACACCACTGGTTGTTAAGTTAAGATTCTTTTGGGTAGCTGAAGCGTTAAATGTAAACGCTCCCATCTCCCAAGTAAAGTCAGTACCCCCGTGAGCGTTACCATTGAAGTCAGTAGTAAACGTACCCGAAAGATCCTCTCCAGCATGAACACATACCGAAGAAGAGTTCTTCAGCGTAAAGTCATAAGTAGAAGGACTTGTCCAAACATCTGTGTCTACAATGCTATTGAGAGAGTTAGTCCCTGCGGCTGAAGTATCTCCTGAAGCGTTGTAGTCATCGTCTACTGCTGTAGCAACATTGAAGTCACCAGCACCAGCATTATCCGAGATACAGTTTCTAATTTCTAACCCAGCAACACCGCTAGGATCATAAAAGCCGTAGCCATTGCCCCCGCGAGTGACATCATAGGCTACACAGTTGTAAATCTTCGCTGTGTCGCCACCAGTATCACAACTAAAGGTAAAACCTACAATCAATCCAGAGTTAGTAGCCCCAGAACCAATCGCAATACAGTTTGTAAGTAGCAGATTAACCGGGGCAATAGCATAAAATCCAAGACTCTGTGTAGAGGTTCCATTTGGCCCTAAAAAAGTCATGGCATCAAACTGTTGCCCAGTTCGACCAGAATTACACTGGAGAGTGTATTTTAGGGTTGTCCCGCCTGTAGACGTTGTATTCTGAATAGAAAACTTAGAGAATCTAAAGTAATCCTCCTGAGCTTTAGCTAACTGGTTATTATTCCCGTGATTTCTCCAGATTGCTCCTGAATCGTCGGAGGGATCGTACTCTGCACCTGAGACTACGGTGAGATGTCGATACCTTGTTGCGTCTACCGTCGCACCAGCAAAGATAACTTGGTTCTGGGTATGCGTCTCGTTCTGTAGCTGCCCTTCCTGAACTTCGTCTGCGGTTACAAGGTCGTTATCGGTAGCAGTTTCCCAAGCAGGAATGGTACTGTAATCCGCTGCCGTCGATCCGATGGTTTTGGTTACAAGGGTTGCCATTGGGTCTTGTGCTAGTAATCAGCTTTGTTCAATTTCACCAAGACCTCTTCGTAAGCAATAGGAATCTCTCCCCTAGCTACAGGTACTTGGACTCCTGGAGTTTGGATGTCCACTAAGCTGCCACCCGAAAGGATTTCAGTGTAGGGAACGATGGAACCTCTCTGCGCCCAAGTGTCCGTAGTCTTAAACTTCGGCAAATCAGGATCAGAGGGAGGAATCACGATTGATTCCATGTGTCCATAAGGAACATCTGCGATCATGACCCCGAAGTTTTTCACCTCCTCAAAGCCCCAGTTGGAGTCCCAGTCTTGGGCCTGGATCTTGGTATGGACATCAAGCAAACCGTCAATGACTTGCTGCGCCTTCTCAGCTCCTTCTGAGCCGCCCATAGGAAGCTCTGGGAAGCGTTCGGCGCAGATTGTGGCTAATGTTGCGGAGCCATCGAGAACGGCCCTCACACGCGCTACTAGACGGTCAAAGGAGAGCTGCCTGTTATCGGGCAACTCAGCCACCTGCACCGGGCGGCTTGCGTCGGCGTCTAGCCACGCCAACCACTCCGCCGAGGTCACTAGGATGCCCGTAGGTTTAATCGCTATGGGCATTCCATCTAGGTAATGCCTCTTGATGTCGAAGGTATTACCGACCCCTGAATTTCCAACCTTAAAAAGGATTTCACACAGCACCAGAATTCTCCGGGTTGTAAGCAGACACACTTGCACACCATTTTGCGTAAGCGACTTCCGCTTCTGAATCAGTTACCGTTTCTACTGCTCCGGGGAATCGGTGAGTAGTCTTGTAAGTCTTGCCATCTTTGCCAAGGTGGGTTTTGTTTGCTGTGCATCCTGGCTGAATGAAAGTCAGCCGCTTTTCAACTCGGTCTTCGTCATTGTGCCATTCATGACCAATGATGTAGGTGCGGTAGTTGATCTGCTCATTAGGTGACAAGTATTTTCTTGTAAAGATAATTAACTTGCTCCCTTCAGGAATTTCTAACACTGCTGCTTTTCTTGTTGGGTCAACCGGATGCCATGCAGCTTTAGCGATCCGTTTTTCTGAAACTGCTTTTACATCTAGGGCTTGCTCTACGCCTTCAGCGTTTATCTGTGTGAGCTTAGTGCCATCGGTGTAAGTAAGTTCCCAGTAGTAGTCAAGTGAGATGTCTAACATTGTATTGTTTTTGTGGTATTGAATTACCGGACGTTCTCTTAGTCAGGTCAAAAACTTATCTTTGATCCGACTGGAATTAAATCGTAGTACGATTAAATCTCATCATCAGTTATGTTACGACTGAGTGCGCTACACTCAGCCTTCTGCATGTCTCCATGCAGCTCAGACCATATCATCTACTTTTTCAAGTAGCTCTGCGCTTCGGGCCACTTGGCCCTACTCCCGGCTAAGGGATGGTCGTTGAACCTTCCCACCCTCACGGATGGGCTTGGCTGCTGATTGCCCTCGACTTTACGTTAGGGGTTCCCAGACAATTCACAGAGTTATCACCAACCCGTTACCGGATTGGGCGGCAGAAAAGTTTACCGAGCTATCGTGTTCCAATCACCAAGCTCACCGCCAGAAACCGAAGTAGACAAATCAAGCTGGAGAACCAGCAAGTCGCCCCAAGCGCCAGTAGTAGTTTTAGTACCAGCGTTACTCCATGAAATCTCCGAAACAGCCAGAGTAGTTGTAGCCACAGACGAGTTAGTACCTACCGGAGTAGCATACGTCGCTGTGAAGCCGTAACTTTCTGTTACGCCCGGAGCTGAAGCTGCACTGTTCAACACATTCAGGTTCGACACGTTAGTAGTCGGAGCAACTGAGATGTTAATGCGCAACCACTTCTCAAAGGAGTAGTTCGTGCCTGTGGAAGGCTTGACTAGCGGGTTAACCGCATCGTCGGTGTTATCATCAGCAGCTTTGAAACGGAGCCAAGTGATCGTAGACCATGACTCAGTAGCACCCGTGCTGTTCTGCCATTGCAGTGTTGCAACCATTTATTTTTCCTCCTCTTCATAGAGGACAATGTGTTTGAGTTGGAAGTCTTCGGTAAACTCAATGCTCCAATTTTCATCTAGGTCAGATTCACCGCAAGCCCCCAAGACCTCAGCCACGGTAGTTTTGAACTTTTCAGTCCTTGCTACAGCCGCGTCTCGAAGGTTATCATGCTGTGCTGAAAGAGCGGCTACTTTGGTACTCAAGGCGTCAAAGTTTTTACGGTACTCTACAGCGAGTTCATCTGATTGAGCTTGCAAGCGTTGAAGTCTTTCAATGATGTCCTTCAACGGCGAGTTAGCCAATGCAACATGTGTTGCAGCCAGTTCCAATTGGAGCTTTTGTTCTTCCGAATACTCCAGAGTCTTAGCAACCTTTAGAGGCTGACCTTTATCGGCCTCTGGGTTAGCACCATGAATGTCGCTGTCTGTGGGAGTCGTGCTAGCGACTTCAACTTCAGCATCTACTGCGTTCTTTTCGTCCATCTTTACTTTGTATTTCTAAGAGTGTGCAAGACATTTTTCTTCTTGCCAGAAACTTTAATGCCCAAGAAATCTGCGCAGTCCACTAACTCGCCACGGGAGATGTCTCCACCGTTGCCGTCTTTGAACCATGCTCTTAATTCTTCTTGAGTGAATTCACCAACGTCCTCAATCACGAGAACTTCATCGCCATCATCACCGGAATCAACGTCATCAGTATCACCAATGCCACCCTCCGGTTGTTTTGCCTCAGCTTCTTTAGCAGCCTTCTTAGCAGCCTTTTCACTTTTGGCATCTTGGATCTCCTGAAGAACTCCTCTGATGATTCCTTTCGGATCGTGAATGAGCCTTAGTTGATCTTCGCTAACATTACCCTTGTACTCTTTTAGCAAGTCAGGGTTGACATTGTGACGAAACTCTTCACCAATCAAGAAGCTACCTGCTCCTACGTTGATTGTTCCTCCGCCTGGACGTGATGCCCCAATGGGGTATTCATGCGGGTTCTTAAAGAAAGGGACGCCGAATTTTTTTGTGTGAACCATGTTGTCTCCTATTAAAGATTTATGTGTCTCCCGTTAAGGAGACACATAAACAAACGACTAACTCATTACGAGTTGAGGATTTGACCAGTAGCGTAGTAGCGACCGTTGATGACTTTCTTGCCATACTGTGTCGCAATACCCTTACGACCCAAGAAGTCGTCAAGGATGATGGTCGGAGTGGTGTACATTGGAATGTAAGGAGAGTAAACGTAACCTGCTTCCAGGAACGAATTGCCCTTGTATCCAATCATCCACTTGGAGGTTGGGAAGAACGGATCTTTGTAGATCGTCCAACGGTTGTTCAAGACGCCAATCTTGACAACACCTGTGTTTTGCTGAGTACCCAAAGCACCCGGCTCAGGAACGAAGGTCGGTAGAGCTTCGATCACGTCACAGACCTTAATGCCAGCGACAACCCAGTTAGGCTGACCGCGCTTAGTGGCACTGAAGATTTGGTTACTGTTCTCGATGAAAGCATCAACCAGAGACAGCTTGTGTTCGGTGTAGGAGATACCAGGAGGAACAGCTTTGTCCCAAGTGGTAGCGCCAGCAGCAGCGACGTTGTAGATGTCGTTGATAACCTCGCGGTCAACTTCCAACTTGACTGTTTCTGCCATCACGCCAACCAACTCAGCTTCAGCATCAAGGCCGTGCAGAGCGTTGAGGTTTTGAGCAGCTTCCAGCGACCAACGGCTCTTCAACTTACGGACATCAGCAATCACAGGAGAGCTGGTGAGTTGCAAGTCAAGCTGAGGTACGGACTCCGAACCTTCGGATGCCCATTGGTAGGTGATCGACAAAGTAGAGTCATCAACATCGTTTGCGGAAGACGCAATCGACAAAGCTCCAGTGTCGTAGTTAACAGTACAAGTACCCAGACCAACACCAACCAAGTTACCTGCACCATCATCGGTGAAGGTGCGGCTAGTGCCAGAAGTAGTCTCGGTGTAAGAGCCGCTAACAGTACCAGGGCGAACCGGGGTGTAACCCAGCGAACCTACAAAGGCATCAGCATCAGCACCACCAGAAGTACGGGTAGGGGTCTCGTTATCGACAGTCTCCGAGGTGTAGAACTCGTTACCAGTCGGGCCGCTCAAAGAGTTGAAGGCAGTTGCGCCAGAAGTGACACCACCCTTGGTGCTACCGTAGATGTAATCCAGGTAGAAAACAAGAGACACGGGGCCAGCCATCGGTTGAACCGAAACAAGATCATTAGCAATCAAGTTAGGGTAGACGGCGCGGATCATTGGGAACGCATACTTATCGAAGTTGCCGACTTGCAGCACCTTCGTAACTTCGTTCATGTTGCTCCAGTGAGCCAACTGGTTTTCCAGTACCAAGGCGGTGAAGCCTTTGTCTGTACCTTCCAGACCTTCGCAGTAAGGCTTCCATCGCTCAGTTTCCGAGAGACGTTCACCCAGGGTTTGCAACTGAGAGTGCATTGCATCCATCTCAGTAATGTTTGGTAATTGCGTAAGCATTTATGTATTCCGTAGAATTTCTGTGTTGTTTGGTTGCGGGTCTGGTTTACTTCCAGTTACCACGCTTGTTTAAGATGCGGCGCGTTACGCCCAAAGTTCTATCCTTCACGTTCTCGTTAAGAGTTCCACCGGATGTATCGGAGTCAGCATCTTCAAAGAAGGTGTCCGAGTTACTGAAGTCGGCGGCGTGTTCTGGGAGATCGTCTTGACTCTTTCTACGGTCTTCGTAGTCTTCGTCTTCATCGTCTTCCTCATCGTCATCTTCTTCATCCTCTTCATCATCTCCTTCACCGAAGTCGAAGTCATCATCATCTGATTCATACTCTTCGTCTTCTTCTTCATCATCCTCTTCGTCACCGAAAGGCATATCATCGTCACCCTCTTCCTCTGGCTCTTCTTCGTCATCACCAAAGTTAAAGTCGGCTTCTTCATCGTCACCCTCTTCCTCTGGCTCTTCGTCACCGAAGTCCATTTCAGGCTCCTCTTCATCACCGCCCATATCGGGTTCTTCTTCTCCGCCCTCTTCGTCACCGAAATCCATCTCTGGAGATTCTTCATCCCCTTCAATTTCTACATCACCGTCATCACCATCATCCGATCCGAAGTCCATGTCATCTTCCGGGGACTCTTCGCCACCGTACTCATCATCTTCTTCATCATCGTCTTCCATCTTGCCGCCTTTAACCATGCCTTTATCTCCAGCATGATCGTAGTCGGAACGGTCTTTCAGAGCAGCGTTACCGTCTGGCAAACTCTTGTTCTTAGAGCCTGTCATACTTTCTTCTTCCTCAAGACCTTCAGCAATTACAGGAGTCAGCTCAGGAGGACGCCCAATGGCTTCTTCCAAGTGACGGATAGTTGCTTCGAGTTTCTTAGGAGTAGGCTCACGCAGCAAGATCCCTTGGAACCTTGCAAGCGCATCGTTAGCAGCAATGGCTTCGCGGATGCGTTTAACCATCTTGGCTTTCTCACTCTTCGAGACAACAGCCTCGATAAAGGATTCAGCTTTAACCAACTTAGTTTGAGACTCTTCCAACTCCGCTGTAAGACTTTCAATTTGTGCAGCGCGTTGATCGCTCTCTGCTTTGATTGCCTCACACAGTTCTACGGATGCACCGAAATCGCGCTTCAATCGGTCAGCACGATTTTCCCAGTATTCCGCTCGGTTTACATGTTCAGTTAGTGCTTCTGCATTGTCGCTTGAAGCATTACTAAAATTCTTATCTTGAACACTTTCTGCGTAAGCTTGAGCATGGCTAACTCGTGCTGGCTCAGAGCTACGGTAATGTTCATCGAGTCTGGTATCCACACTTGTACGGGCAGACTCTACTTGCTCAGTTAAAGTCGAGCAGTAACTTGTTGTTGATTCATCGTTGTCTGTCTGCATATTGATCGAATCAATAGCAGCTTCAGCTTCAACCAATTGGTCGCGGAAACGACGAAGTTGCGTTAGATTTGCAGAGCTTGATTCTTTTAGAATATCTGCCAACCTAACCTCCGTGCGCTTCAGTTCTAATGTTCTGTCTTTCATTGAGCTATCAGGCTTGAAGGGTTTATCTAAACTTTCTGCAATTGAGGTGTACGCACCGGGCGTACTCGGTTTGTACACAAAATCAAACGTGTCTAGAATGTAATCACGCTCGTTGACGTACTCAACTCCCCCCTTCGAGTATGAAGTTCCTTTGCCTCTTGAAGAGATGCCAACAGGCACTTTAGCTCGGAACAATTCCTGAAGGATTTTTCCAGATGGCGTATTAAGCACCTCTGCTTCGCCCACAACCTTGCCACTCGACTTATCTAAAGAAGTAATGACATGGCTGACACGAGAGAGATTTGTCATGCCATCAGAAGGATGCTCGACTTCGCCTAACATTAGGCGGCTACCAAGCGTTTGTTTTAACGCGCCCTCACCGAGGACACGATTCCAAAGCTGTTCACTATAGATCCGACCATTGCCATTTTTGACATCGGATCTTTGGAACACACCACGGACTTTCATGTGGCCCGTAGTTTTATTTTCGTCAAGGATTTGGAAGACCTCCGCCCCAACGTAATCGTTAAACTGCTTCATCAGAAACCTCCTTAGTGAGCAATTTTTTCGCTATGTCCGAGGCGTTACCGCCTTCACGGATCTTTCGTATGCTTGCTAGAACGTCCTGTTTGGAGTCAGTTCTAATTCGATTACTATCAGAGAATGCCTGAAGCAAGTTGCTGAGTAAGTCGGCTTGAGTAGTAGCTATGCCTATCTTTGACGCGATGCCAGAGTTAGACATACCTTGTTTCTTCAAGTCGTAAAACGCAGCAGCATGTTCATAGCTAACCCCACTACCAGAAACTAATTTTTGAATCAGTGGCGGAAAGTCATCCTGCTGGATGTTCCTACTGACCGCAACAGCTTCACCAAAGGGTGTTGGTAGCGAACTGCTTCCCATGACAGATTTTGCTTTTGTCTTTGGCTTAATTCGTTGAGCGTTAAAGTATCGCTTCGTCATGCGACCTTTGTACTCGCGGAACCGCCGGATGTATTTTTGAAGATACTGAAGAGCCTTGCCCCTCCCGTAAAAACGGTGGTTAGCGTACCCTCGGAATCTTTCGTAAACTTGGCGGCTAACAGGGAACCAGTACGGTTTGTCTTTCAACGTAAGTACCATCTCCCCAAGTCGCCTGTTTTTCTTATGTCGATGGTAACTCTTGATCCTCATCCAGTTGGGGTCATCACCGAAAGCTTCCGCCATCTGCTCTAACCTCTCAACTGTGAGAACTTGCACCTCACCTAGATCCTTGTAAGCAAGACTTTCTTTTTTGAGTACCTTGACTAAACCCTCTTTGAGTCCAGACTTTTTAGTTCTCTTTAGAAACTTGCTCCAAGTACCCGGCGTGAGAATACTCCAATAGTTACCTTGACCCTCTACCTTAAAAACCACTTCCCATTGCTTGCCGTTCCCTAGTGGGTTCGCAAACACCATTTCTAAAACTGGTTTTTGGATTGGGCGTGACTTTTTCTCCTCTTGAATAGTAACTCCGATCTTAGGGAGTTCCGTGAGAGGCTTTAACTCTTTCATGTTTTGAACATCCAACGGGCGGATGCCTACAGCTTCAGCCATAGACATAGCGCGTTCCAAACTTTTATGCGCTTCATTGCCACATAAAGCCTTAGACAAACTGAGTATGTTTGCCCAAACCATTATTTTGTTTGGGCTACGAAGTCAACGCCAGCGTTCTGATACCAGACAGTTGCCCAGTAACAAGAGCTGTGCCAGGAGCGGAACTAATACCACCCGTAGCAACAATGCCAACCTTCAGGTACTTCTCAAACCCTTGCAGACCACCAACAACGATCATTGATGTATCATTAGTTGCGGTTTTCAAGAGAACGTAAGTTGGAAGATCGTAGTAAGTAGTACCGTCAATGCTCACACTGACAGTAATGTTTAACCCGGTAACTTCCGTGCCGGAAACGTAAGTCACCTTTAGGGCAACAGACGTAGCACCGTATGTGCTTGTGGTTTCACCGAGCTGCAAAGCAGCCGAATCCACCCGCGTATCTGTAAGTGTCACAGTGCTGTGCAGTGTGACTGCTGAACCAAGAGCAGCAAGAGTCATCATTACCTCCTTAAATGCTGATTGGGTTATTGACAGATGATCGACGCATTCCCACCGTAATCGTTCCTGTTGGCGTACCTGTAGCGATAGCCGAGACTTTGAGTTTATTTACAAAGCCTGGAAGAAGGAGTGAGTACCGTTCTAGCGAAGTCGCAGTGAAAGTTTCCTCTACTGGAACCAAGCCTCGGAAAGCATCGAAGTAAGTTGTGCCGTCATCAGTTGAAAGCATGATGTTAAACGTCATGTTGGTTTCAGTGCCTTTGGTAAAAGACATTTGAAGCAACGCTGAGGCTTCATCCAAGATTTCAACTTCGGCGGTCTGAGAACCTGTTGTTAGTACAATGGCATCCATGATGGATGTCAGTACACCTGAGCCGTCAGTTTTAGTCATGATTTATTGAACAAATCGGTTAAATGGTTTGGGATCACCGAATGGGTCATGCTCTTCCTGATTAAGTCCGTAAGAGGGATCTCTTGAAACAAAGATGTCAGGGACTTTGAAAGGATTAGTTTGATCCTCCGGTATTCTCATTCGTTGCTCTGCCAAGTCGTAATCAACCCGTCTGTAATTCCAAGACCAGTCAACAACACGATCAGCAAGGCGACAATTTATGTTAGCCAGCCAGAGTTGTACTTCCTGCAAGCTCATGTCGTAGGAATCACCGTTCACGTCTCCCATAACGATTGTTACGGATTCGCATCCAACATCTCGAAAGACACTGAACTCGGTGAAGCCAGACGTAGGAACCCGCAGGGAATAGCCGTTAGACATCTGCGAGCTTTAGGGTTGGGTTTACGCCACCGGACAAAGTAGTTCTTAGTCCAGAGCTTCCCATGTATGCAAGGCCCAGATCAGCAAGCGACTTGCTTAAATCAGTCACATCGTTATCTACAGTTCCATCCTTATCCAGGTCAGCTACCAACTTGTACAACGGCGCATTCGTCGATGATGTCACGATGTTTGACGCATTGATGTCAATTTCGTGAAGTAGTTGGAGTAGCACTTCACTCGCGGGACGATTCACGGGTACTTGAGCAGTAAACGTGCTGTCCGTTGAGTGAGTGCTGATACCTGTCGGATCTACCGTAACTAAGATGTTCTGATTGCTTGTGCTTGCGTACTGGCTTGTAGTGTTAAGTCCAGTAGCCATTCAAGTAATCTCTTAGGAAGGTTGAGAACCGTCTTCAAGAATCGGAGCTTTAGCTTTCTCATCAAGAGTAGCCAGCGCCGTGTTATTGAAGTCCATGTAGATGCGGGTTACGCCCGTAGCCGGAGCTGCAAGAGTGGCAGCGCCACCCAATGCAGTAGGCAAGGACAGTCCGTAAGTTACTGCGGTGTTAGCATCCGAGCCACCTGCAAGCCTAATGGCGAGAGGTTGGATCGCTTGACGCACCTGCAACAACAGTTCGTTTGCAGTAATGGTGTTAGCCATGTGTATTTGTTTTTAGTACAGAAGTTTGGTTTCAAGTTCCGTCATTTTGCCATGCGGAACGGGGAACTCTACGTTCATCCGCTTTTCACGGACAGCCTTGCAGCATCTTTCGATGTCACCCTCATGAGCGGTATGCAGATCACGGTAGATCCTTTTTGCTCTAAGGTATTCGGGCTTGCTCATCGGCAAGCCAACAAACTGACCGGAATCAGTTGTCCCATCTTCTTTAACGGCTTTCCTATACCGAGTGTGGTATCCGTTATAGTCATCCAAGTCAACCGACTCAGACAATGGGGTTTCGTTCTGAATTACAACAGCAACGTAGTTAATTTTATCTAGCCCTTTCTTAACGTAGTCAGGCAAGACATGGTAGTAGTGATAAGCCGACCTCTCCGGTAAGCTTTTCAAAGTCTTCTTTAGATTTTGGTAGGTGTCTTGCATGTTAAACCACCGAAAGCCAAATGGACACGGTTCCTGAGTTAGTTGGAGTACCCCAACCGAAGCGGTAGCGTGAAGCTGCCACAACAGTTACTTCCCAACGAGCGTTGAAGAAGTAAGTTGACTCCTCAGCTAAAGCCACGTCGGTAGCTGCAACCGCTGCACTGCTTAAAGTCTCAACAGTGTGGATGGTTGCACCATTTGCATCAGCGTGTTCCGAGAACATCTGTAACGCTGTAGTCACGTTACTAGCTGAGCTTTCGACCTTTACTAATAGGCGCGTAGCACCTACAGGAGTAACAAAGGTATCTGCATGAACCCCATCGGGTAAACCTGATGTAGGGGTACTTGTAGTGGTCGCTACCTTTGTAAATGTTCCTCTAGTTAATGTGACATCAGCCATGATTACAAGGGTTTAATCCAAAGGGAGAAGCTACCCGCGCTGGGAGCCGTATGTGCAATGCGGAACTTCTTAGAGCTGCGCACTGTGATTGTTTTCACTTCGCCATGCCGATAGCTGGCTTCAGTGATTAAGTCTGTCGAGTCTGGATCTAGCTCTGCAAATGCTGTTGCTGTTGGCGAAGACCAAATGAATGTGCCATCACTTTTTTCATGGCCTTCAAAAACTATGAGAGTGGTGGTTGCTGCATCTGTAGAGAACTCCGTCTTGATTACACAAGTAGAAGACCTCTCCGGTAGCACAAAAGTAGCAAGGCTTATTGCTAAAGCTCCGCTTGCCTTGTCTACAGCTTTGTAAAACTTACCAATCTCTAAAACAACATCACCACCAGCCACAACGCCACTTGACACTAGGTTTAGGTCTGGCATAGTTACTTCTGGCATAGTTACTTACCTCCAAACAAGCGGGAGTACATTTCCGCTGCTGACTCACTCAAGCGTTCTTTCATCGAAGCATCAAGTGCAGCTTGCAGTTCTGTTTCACGCTGCTTCTTCTTGACCATGTATTCAAGCATCTTAATAGCAGTTTCCCACTGCCTTTTTACAACGCCTTCTTTCTCAGTCAAATTAGATTGCAGGTACTCAAGTAAACCTTCAGCACCAAGGCGACGCATTAAGTTTTTAGCTTTGCGTTCCTTAAAGCCAAAGTTGGTCAGACATCTAACTACGTCAACCTTGCCAACGTTCTTAAAGTTGTAACCTTCAGTTTGAGCCTTGGGCCACTTCTTCTTTGACTTCTTAAAGTCTTTATCTTTGTAGCTCACGATACCGCCTCCGGTGAAGTTCTCTGGGTCAACCATCTCTTCCTTGCCTTCACAAGAGTCAGATGTGTACTTGGTAGAAAGCTTTTTCTTCCTGCGTTTAGCACGTCTACCGGGATCATCTCCGTAGTTACCGTACTTCAGTTTTGCTGAAGGCGGCGTTTCATACTCGGAGTCACTTAATCCAGCTTTACGCACTTCGTTATAGAGACGTTCACTGGTACGCTGATCTAAAGCTAACTTGTAGCCCAAGCGCACCCCATCAACTAAGGACACCCTACCAATGGGTGTCCCGTCTTCAGCAAGAGCGTTCTTCTTAGCGTTCATTCCATGCAGGAACTTGGCTACAACTTTCTCACTTATCCCGGTGCGCTTTGCAATGCTTATCACATGTCGCGCCGTTGATCTATCAGTCCCTTCTAGTGGGCGATTTCTCTTTCCTTGGAGTTTGGACATTCAATTTCTCTCACTTCTATGAAGCGTAATGCTTCAGGGCCATGATCGTAGGCACGGTAAATGTTGATGCCCGTAGCTTGGGCTTCTTTGATTACTTTTGCATGAGCTGCTGCCACATCAACCCAGAAGACTTTTTGATGCGGAGCATCCCAGTCAAATCCGGCTAAGTAGATTGTGTCGAAACCCATCTGTATCGCTGCTTGTGTTGCAGTGAACCCAGCAGCGCAAAAACTGAACTTGTCACGAGTGGCAAAGAAGACGTTTTGTACATCATCTCTGTCTACGACCATGTGAAGATTCTTCCACAAAGCCACAATTACGTTTAGGCTAGATGATTCGATTGCCTTCTGGATTAAATCCTTGCTGACAACACGATCCACACCTACAAGCCAGTCACATTCAACATCAGGAAGATTGCAACCCAATGTAGTGCCTTGGAACCTTGACCAGTCATGGCCTTGTCTAGTCGGGCCATTGCCCAACACCAAAGCCGAACCAGTCAAAGTCCCATCAGGTACTTTCAACTTACTTGGAATCTGCATAGAGACCGTCGCGGTCAAGCAAGCCATCGACTGCATCCGCAGTAATGCCTAACTGCTTACCAAGCTGAAGTGAATTCACACCTTGAGCGGCTAAGTGTTGGAAGTTCTTCCAGCCCTCTTCGCCAATCTCCACCTCGAAACCCGCAGCCTTCAATTTCGACATCGCGGCTTGGCGCGTCGCCGGAATCGTCTGCTTCGTGGTTGACCCCGAACTAGAATTGGGTTTCTGCGCCGGATTCTCCGACCCTTCTTCCTTCTCCGCTGAGGCCGCTGCCGCTGCTGCCTGAGCCTCGACCATCTCCGTAGCGGCTGTTGAGGTAGCTGCTGCGGCCATGCTCCCCATGCCCGTTCGCATGGCTTCTAGGGACATCGTTAGATCCGCAGGAATCGGAGTTCCCATCGCGCTGTGAGACGCGGAAGACACCTCCGGCAACACACCCATCGTTTCCGCTAGAGCTTTACTCGGGCTAGCACTCTCTGAGACTGTTTTGGGGGCGTTCTGACGGCCCTTCTCGGTCATGTGCTTGAGAATCCCCAGACCGCCTGTGACACACTCACCGAGCCGCGCTGGACTGCCTGGAGCGTTTGTGGTCTTTTGGTCGGCTGGCTTCAGATCGCCATGCTCTTTTTCGACTGGCTCAACCGCTTTCTTGGCAGACTCTTTCTTAACTAACGTAGAGGAAGCTTTTAAGCCCTTCTTAGTTATCATGGCCTTTTTGCCATCGGTTTGTGCAAGCCCTTTTCTACGCAACACCTCCAGCACAGTTTGAACATCACTCACACTAGACTTAGCTTCATCAGCAATCACACTGATAGGAACTGGCTTACCAGACCACGCCATAGCTGCTAGAAAATGTACAACTCTAGAAACTTGCTCTCCAGTAGAAGCTTCCTTCTTCGAGCGACGTTTCTTCTTTTCCTTGACAGGAGCAGCAGAGCTTTGACCGTAGATGTTTTCAGACTTGCGCCGTTTAGGAGACTTGCCTTCCACCATTCGCACGAAGCGAGAGATTGCTTTAGTAGCGCCCTCGGTGTAAGGATCGACCGGAGTAAAGCGCCGCATAATATCAGCAGTAGTTTCTAGCTTCCCTTCCAGCTCCTTGCGTGTGACGTTGTAAACCACACCATCGTATTTTCTATTCGGGGCCAGAGTCACAATACCCTCTTTCAGGTTTTGACCCAAGACCACGAAGGAGCCTTCACGCAGCATTACTGCTTTGTGCTTAACTACCGAGCCGGACTCTGAAAGATCCAACCTTATTGCCTTGAAGTTGGCAAAGACGTTGACGCGCTCACCAGCAGGAAGAACTCTTGCACTTTCGCTAAAGATAGCTTCGTGCTTCTTCCGTGTTCCAAGGTAACGCGCTTTCGCTTTTAAGAAACCCTTGCCTCTTGCGCTCTTGAAAAACTTTTTGGTGGACTTGGCTCGCTTACGCTTGCTTTTACGGAAGGCTGTTCTTTGTGCAACACTCATTCTTTTTCCTGTTTTTATTTTTCGCTGCCCGAATTTGAATCCCCCAACGCGAGTACCACCGATCTTCCTAACGCCTTCAACGGCGCGGGATTTTGATCGTACTGTTTTGCCGAGAGCTTTGACCCCTGTTGAAAGGGAGTTGTCTACTGTTAAGTTTTCTACTACCTTCCCACCGTAAATTCTGGCAGCACCAAGAATAGTTTGGATCTGGGAAGTGATGTTGGTTTCGTTAAGTCTGAAGACGTACCCGAAGGAGCCATCAGACAAACGGTATGGTTTACCTAAGCGGTAAAGGTCTCCGAACTGGAAAGCATTCCGTTCGGACATTGTGGAACGCTCTGTTTGGGTTGACGCATTCGCTACGAAGCTAAGGACTACAGATTCATCTTGGTCAAGTACATCGACCTCAGCTATCTCTCCTTTGTCAAACCCCACAACAGAGGGGAAGCCATGTTTCATTGTGTTCATTAGGTAATGATCTGGTTTGTTCTGATCCACCTGTTCTGGATGAGAGATGCCGATGCCTCTAGTTTGGTAACGGTGAATAACTCATCAGCTTCAGGCGCAAAGGAATTCTTACTGAAGTCGTACACAACCAACGAATTTGGTTGAAGCGACTGCACCCTTAGTGGTCGTTTGTTTTCTGCGTCGATCAGGATTTCTCCTTTGAAGAACTGGAGTGTTCCGCCAAAGTGTGAATCTCCTGATGTCGAGTTGTTTCTAGCTATGTGGACAAAGCCGCTAGATGCTAGATCAAGGTCAGTATCAGTGACGTTGACTGTTGCGCTTGTGAGTAGTTCTTTATCTGTGTCTGAGTGAGCTGGCTCTTCAACAAAGCCGCTTGTCAAAACCTCGAAGTCAGTATTCTGTGCTTCGACTACGCCACTTGTCGTAACTGTGAAGTCGGCATTTTGAACTTCAACAACGCCGCTAGTTGTTAGCGTAACTTCTTGGTCTTCTAATGCAATATAAGCACGAGTCCTAACAACAGTCTCGACATCGACAGAGTTCACTGTACGAAGCAAGATGCCGTGACCCGCTTTAACCACGTCACCCGGTAAAACCGGAGTAGTCGTGATCGTTGCGTTAGTTGCACCGAAGCCGTTAATCAAAATGTCATCAGTTAACTCTAAGCGATTGTAATCTCCAAGCGTGTATTCGACCGGGACATCAACCGTTAGAGATAACAAAGACTCTGCAAAGAACAACGCAACGTAACCATTCTCGAATTTACGGACAAGCAACTTGTCAGTTGTTGAACCGTAAACCCAGAACCTTGTATCGACAGCGCCATCAATACCTGCTACGGCTGGCCCGACCTGAACATTGTTCTCAGGGAAAACTGGAACAGGGTTAGGAGACCACGCATTAGTATCTGTTTGCTTCCAAGCAGAGTAGTCGTCTGTTCTGACTAGCAACCACGAAACAAAGTTATCCATTCTCCGCTCATTCTCAATTGCAGTGATCGGATCAGATGACCCGTCGATCTTTGCAGTCATGAAAACAACTTTATCTTGCGCAGCTACCCGATAAACAGAACGTAAAGTCCACAACCACAAGTTAGACTCTGGAGCATTGTAATCAATTTCATATTCAATTACCCCGGCGTCTGCATAAGTACCTGGGACAATCGCATCTGCTCCGTCGTACTTTTCAAAGTCTTCTGGATTAGTAGTGTAGCCCGGTGTACCTAGGTGCTGTCGAACACAGTTAACAACTAACTGAATGTCATCATGCAAAAGCGTTCTGACATGTCCGATGCTGAAAAGCATAGCCGCTCTCCATTCTTCAGGAGTTGTGCCTAGCTCTGGTGGAATCCCTGTACCATCCGTCAAGTTGTCGATGGGGTACAAGTTGCACAGATCCATGAAGATGTAATCAAGGTCTAACCCGGACAAGTCGTTACTTGTTGCGTAGTCAGGTAAGTTGACCCATCTAAAATCTAACCACAGCGTTGACCAAAACTTTGCTAGGTAAGCAGTTGTTCCTACTAACTCAATTTTGTTGCCTAGGCTATCAACAGCTACTAAAGCATCTGCATAGGCTTGCCCGTAAACAGTAACTACACTGTTGTATTCTGAAATTAAGATGCTCGTGAAGTCTGTGTACAGTCCAATGCTTTTATTATCTCCGAGATACTTAGCTCGGAAAGCTTGGTCTGCCAGTCGGCTACAGGTAACACTTGAAGCGTTATCCCGAACGTACTCTTCAACAGGCGTCGTGTAAGTGTCCTCAGTACCAATAGAAAACCGAAGACCTTGGCGAATTGGTACTAAACTCATGGTTTATTAGTAGAGATGTAAGCTGCTATTCTTCGAGGCAGCAGATCGCGTACCCTTTTGCGGGATTGATCCAATCTGCTCGCGTCCGGTAGCTTGAGAATGTGGCGATTTATTGCCCGACTTAGAAACAGCGTAAAGGTAAGTACCTAATACTCTGTCATCCTCGGGCCTCCTCACCAAGTTAACTTCGCCATACTGAGACAGAAGATTATCAATCTCTTCAAGTTTGTCATTGATACGGTCATCTAGGTAAATGTAAACCTTACCCGATTTGCCAGTTTCAACTTCAACCAAGTTCTGATTAAGTCCTGCATCAATGCAAGCGACGATGATGCTGTTTACAAAGTTGTGTTTGCTTTCGTCTTCAATCAAGGGCTTGCCGTTCAACACGTTCATGACGTTAGTGTTAGACATCCCTAGCACACACATTTCGATGATGGCTTGCGAAGCAGCTACAGCGTTCAACCCTTCCTCCTGCCCACCATTCATCATGGCAGCGTACTCGGGAGAGCGGCGGAACTTCTGAAGGGCGCTCAGACGGTCAGCGTGACCCTCTCTCTGCTCCTCATCGTCTTCGCTGTCATCTTCGTCATCCGCATCATCGGGAGGGCCAGAGACCTCTTCAGCTTCTTCCTTGTCGTCTTCCTCATCATCGTCATCCGAATGAGCTTCGCGGTCTTTCTTGAGGTGGTCAAGATCGCCGTCTACTTTGCCGCCCCCTGTGTCGAAAGCCCCAAGCCGTTTTGATGGGCTATCATCATCGACTTCACCTAAAGCACTCTCTGACAAACCAAGCTTATTCAAAAACCTAGTCCAGTCATTATTACCCATGCGGAAACGAACTTTAGCATTAAGTTTCCAATAGCTAGACCATATACGCTTTGCATCGCTAGGCTTAAAACCTAAGTCACGCATTTCAGCTACGAAGTCACCCTCACTCTCGAAATGCTCCATTGCATTCGTAAGTGTATCAATGAGACTAGCTACACTTTTATTTTCTTCGATGCTTTCTTCATCTTCGATTTCATCTATGTTGAAGTCTAGATCGTTCTCTAAGAGTGCGAAGATTTCCTCTTCATTGATTTGTAAGTTTTTCATGAGTCTATGCAAACGCATCTCTGATGTTCAAAGTGAACAGACGATCTACCTTGGTGTCTGTTGCGTTGTCGTAAACGATCTGAGCTATGTATTTACCCACAGCTTGATTCGTGTCGCTGGCATCAAGTTGAAACTCGACTTCTCCAGCTTCGGCATCAGTAATTGTGCCGTTAACTGTGGCAAGGGTTGTACCTGAAGCAAAGGACTTGCCGATCTTCAAAGTAAGCGTAGAACCTGTTAGGTCTACCGATGACTTGCCACCTGTAACAATGGGCCTAGAGAAAACACAAACAGTTAGCTTGCGCTGCCCCGCTTTAAGGACATCGACCACTTGTGGAATTTGATTTCCGTCGATAGTGAACTGAAGCTGTTCAACTTGTTCCACTGGAACCTTAAACAATTCAATTACACCTGCGGCTTGCACAAAAGAGTCTTGCGCAAGATCCGTATTCAACTGAAAGATCATGTACCGATAGCGGCCTGTCGATTCATCAACCGCTTGCATGTTAGCTTCAGTTAAGAAGCCTCCAGACATAAGCAAGTCGATGGATGTCCTACCCCCAGAAGTACCAACGTCGTAGGACGTGTCACTTACTGCGTACTTGATTTTTACTTCACCGTTAGCACCCGCTCCGTAGTTGGAAGGGATAATGAAGTCTGTGTGATCCCAGGAAACCGAAGTCCTCCCGCCATCTGTTTTATGGTAGAAGACTTGAGCGCCGCTTGCCGGGGTGATGAGTCCGATCCTAGTACCGCCCTCCCGATGCTCCAGAACGCCTGAATCAAACCAAGCGTCTTGTCCTAAAGTTTCGGTGGTCGATAAAGCTAGGCCGACCCCTGTTGAAAGAGTCGTTGCCATCTTTGGTTATCTTTCGTGATGTCCCAGCGACAAGAAGTGCATGGGTGCTTTTGCAGGAACTACTTGTGGCTCTTGCATTTCGTGAAGCTCAAACAGTGCATTTGAAGTGAAGGCTAGACTCTCCGGCAGGTTTGCTGCTGTCAGTCCAGCTTTCTTAGCTGCTCTCAAAGCGGCTAGCTTCTTCTTCAAGTGAACCTTGTCATCAATGCCTACAACGTAAGCACCGTCAAAGGGGCCATCCCCTGTAGCTTTCCAGTCATAACGAACAAAGCGGTCAATGTTTTTTGACTGCCGCATTTTCTTAACTGTGGCAGACATAGAATTGAACGCAGCAGTTACTTGGCTGTCAGGAACCTTGCGGCCCTTCTTGCCTCGAAGCTCGTTACGCTTCAAACTCAACTTCAACGGTAGGTTTAACTGAACCAACGTGACTGAGAAGTTTTCTTTCTTTGCCATCTTAAAGAACTTCTCGAACGGAGTAGATTTGATGTCTTCTCCGGCGCTGTCAATGATGATCGCGTTACCTGCATGATGGATTGCATGACGTGTACTATCTGCAAACATGATGCGAGCTTTAGCTTTCAACTCTTCTCCAGCAACAGAGTCTCTACCACGCAACGACATGTAATACTTATTTACTTTGTCACCTTTACCGCCGAAGTATTTACCAATAGAAGTTCTCTTCTTCATCTCCTCCCAAGTTAGGGCGGAAGACAAACGATGGGCTTTACCATCGGCTGTGTACTGATACTTCTTATCCTTGAGCATTGCAGCTAACTCAAATTCAGACTCAGCTTTCTTCAATGCTGCAAAGTCTTCCTTAGCCGCTTGATACTGAGCGCGTCTCAAAGAGTTATCTGATTCCACCTCGTTTGCTAATGACTTAGCGTTCAGTCTTGGGAAAGACTTCGACAATGAAGCGGCGTTTCCTTTAGCGTACTTCTTAAACGAAGTCTGTACGAAGTAACCTTTGCCCGAAGCTGGAGCGCCAACAAGGATAATCATTTGCTTCATCATATCATGCTTGAACTCAAGAAGCTCGTTCTCATGCTCAACCATTCTTCGAGCTGCACCCTTAACCGATTGGTCTTGGCTTGCAGCAAAAGCAAAAGACTTCTTCATACCTTTCACAGTTGACTTAGCTGCTGGTTGCTCAGAAGGCCCGAAGGTTTGCAACTTACGCCACCTAGTAGACCAGTCAGCGACCTTACCACCATCTGTATAGAAACCTCTCGGCTTACCCTTCTTACCCCAAATGTAAGATTCTTGACCGAACACCTTAGCTAGCTTTTTAGCAACAGGGAAACTCATCCCTGGAATAAAGAAGCTTACTTCTGTAGCTACTGTGCCATCGTCGTATTTGTATTGTCCTTTGAGCTGTTTGAATCCTTGAAGTTTATTACGCTTCAAAATTCCTTTAAGCTTCATCGTCCTAGTCTTGTTATCTTGAGGTGTCAGAGCCTTGCCGTCTACTTGTGCTAATTCTGCACTAATAATTGCAAAGCCTTTATCGGAATCAACATGCTTGAGTAAACGATTGAAACTAAACTCTACCAGTAAAGGGTCTTCAACTTCTAGAATGTAAGTGTCATCCCCAGCTTCTTGACTTGCAGCAAGTCGGTTGGAAATTTCAGAATGCTTCCAACTTGGTTGCCCATGATAAGGATCAGCCTTCCATGCGCCTCCTGGTAACAGACTAGAATAAACTTTTATTTTCTTGCCTGTGTGGAGTTTAAGCACTACCGTGTCATCTTCTCGATCTACATATACAATGTGACCTTTGACCATCTTCCGAGAAGGGTTCCCAGGTTTAGACGGGATCGCGTAGGGGATCGTGTCACCCTTCTTGAACTCTAGTATGTAATGTTGGTCTTTCATCATGCGTACCTCTTAGTGAAGTATTTATCTTTTGCAGCAGCAAACTTCTTGGAGTCTACAACTTGAATTTTGTACTTCCCTTTCGGAAGTTCTTTTATCATCTGATCCCAAGCATGAATCTTTCCGATCTTCTCAAGAGTCCTGTATACAAGGGGAGTTTGCTCAACTCCCATCTGACTCGCTGCCACTACTTGTTCTAGCGTCTTACCCTGTTTGAAGAGTTTGGTAGCAGCGTCAATGTCTAAAGCTGATCCGTACTTCTCTCCTATCTCATCCCCGAAGATGGAACTCCTATCAATCGTGTCCGTTTGACTGAGTATTAACAGGCGAGACCCTGAAGGAACTTTCAACTTGTCCGTTTTCAACAACCACTCAGCTTCAGAGGTAAAAGTTTTACCAGCCAGCTCAAGAGCTTTTCGCAAGATGTCGGTCAAGGTACTAATGGACATCTCTGACATAATCTTGTGAGATGTTTTGTTAGCACTGGCCGTCCAATGGCTACCGCTGGCTTTGGGCTTTGTGTGCTTGAGCCATGCCGCTTTGTAAGCTTTCGCAAACGTCGCTACGTTCTGCACCTTCTTCCATCCAGTGAACTCTCTGGTAGAAAGCGACTGTCCCCGATAATCCATGTCGTGATTCAGAGCCGCTGTCTTTTTATTGCCAGCCTGTTTAAGCGTCGTAATGATGTAGGAAGAAAAGTTATTCAGTGTGTTCGCTACCCCGCGTTCAGTATGGGGGTTGTCAAACAACCGCGCTAACGCTCTCATCCCACTACTCACTAAGTAGTCTGGATTGTCGTACATGATGCGAGTCATTTTGTTTAACTTGATTAGCTTCTTGCCATCCATGATGAGCATAGCGTTACGCGAACCCATCCCTAGCCAGTTAAACTTAATGTTTGCATCTGCACTGATTCCTTGCAGTCCTGGTAGCTCGCCTTTAACAACGTGCTTAAATGAATCCCTTCTAGAATCTAGCTCTGCTGTGTACAGCTCAAAAGCTACGGAAAACTCCTTTGGGATGTCCGAGGTTTTGAATGAAGACTCATACCAAATTGACAACCCGTTTTGTACTACTGATTTTAAGTCTTCGTTCATGCTAGTAAGGCCGCTTACTTTCGCGGAGTTTCTTTGTAATCTTCTCTAATACCGAAAGATCATGGCAACTTTGCTGAGTAAGCCCGAACACTTTACACCCAGCTTCGTTGATGTCCTTTAAGACAGCCATCAAAGATTTGTGATCTTCTGAATAACCTGGAGTGCCTTCGACTAACAAGAATGCTTGAGCTAAACCTGATCCTACACCTTGCAGGGTACTAAGAGCATCTTGCAGTTCTCCTACTGCTTCTGCTAAGGCTTCTGAACGCTTGTTGTAATCCTCTACGGTCAAATTATCTTCGCCCGTATCTGGGACTGATTCTTCACTGGTACATGCGTAGTTCTCTTTGAAGAGCTTCGCGGCGATGGCTTGCATTCCTTCTTTCATCTTTATGTTCTCCTTTGCTTTTGGCTTAGGCCATTTCTTTAGAATCTCATCCCCACGTTTCTTCAGCTCTTGCCAAACTGTGTAAGCTCGGCCAATGACCCTCTTTTTATTCTTGGGAGTGAGGGCTTTTAAGAACTTTCCAAAGGTTGTACTTTGTGATTTCGCTACAAGCAACTTCCAGTAAAGCCTAAAGTTGGAACTTACCGTCGCTTGTATCATGTGCTTGACATACCTGTACGTTTCAGGCTTCTGTTCAACTCTCTTAGCTAACTGAGTCAGTGCCTTAAAGGACGGGTACATGTACTCTGTCAAGTATGATTGAATCTCTGTTGGGTTATTAAAGTAGTCTTGCATACTCGGCTGGCTACTTAATGAACCTCTGTAATCTGACGGCCTCAAAGGATGCCCTGCCTTAGCCTGTTTCTTAAAATCTAAAGCATGAGTGTATTCATGAATAAAGACCCTCTCCATAGACTTGAAAATATCCGCGAGAGTTTTACCAGATTCTAAATCACCTTTCATTCCTGGGTTATCCCTCTTTACGAGGGGCTTAGGGAAGAGTGTGATGAACACTGAGTCTACAACTCCTTTCGTCTTGTTAATCCGCTTGGTGAAAGAACCCGCTGTTGAAAATCCTGGGGGTCTTTCCCATATTCTAAGGTCTAATAATCCCGCTTTAGGAAGACTATCACGCAACGATACTACAACACCAAAAGTAGTCTTTTTAGTAGGTTGCATAATCATAAACTGAGCATATTTTCTTTTTATGTCTTGGTAAGACTTGGCCTCTCGTTTCAGGTAAGCGTGAATTAACTGAAATGCCCTCTTAGCCTTTTGTCGAATCGCCACATCAGAAGGGCGCTCTACTAAATTTTCAAACGCCCTTTCTAATGTGGCTCTTTTCATCGTTTCAATTTCTTCATTGCCAAGCCCTCTACCATCTCAGTCATTGCTTCAGGAGAGTGAACACTTTCCTCTAAGCCTGTTCTGATTCGGTGAGCTGCTGTTTTAGCTGGAATGTCTAGGATGTAGGTGCTGACAAGGAACTCCTTCATTTCTGCGAAGGTGAAGCCGTCTGTCAAGTCTACGATCTCTTTCAACTCGTTACCGTTTTCGTTCAAGCCGAGCTTCGCTTGGTAGTAAGCCATGCGCCCTTCTTTAGGAGGAGCTACGACCTTAACCTTTCGGTCAAATCTACCGGAGCGCAAGATGCGAGGTGGAAGACGTTCAATGTAGTTAGTGGTTGCAAGGTAGCACACGTTGTCTACTGTTGAGTCACCATCGAAGAGCTGAAGAATTGAATGCTCGTTGTAACGACACAACTCATCAACATCTTCTAAGATGCACAGAACCTTACGATCCTTCTCAATCTCTCGAAGAGCTTTCAAGCCCGTCATCAGTGTTCCTGGTGAGCGAGTCTTCAACACGATGTTCCCATCGCCTACCATCTCTTCAATGACCATCTTGAGCAAACAAGACTTACCAGTTCCAGGAGGGCCATAGAGCAACACACCGCGCTTATGAGGGAACCCCATGTCGGCGTACTTCTCTTTCAGCTTCCAGAACTTAGAGATTTCATTCAGCGTTTCGTTGTAACGGCTATCTTTGAAGCGGAGCAGAGCATCGGTAGTGACGCTAGTAACTTCAAAGTAAGGGCCGCTCATGCTTGACTGAATTTCGTAAATCCCTGGTTCCAGTGTTTCAGCCTTTTCAATCGGGCCTACTGGTTGGAAGACATTATCTTTTACGATGTAGCCTACCTTGGATGATTTACGTTCCCGGCCTTTAGTATCGCTTGCACTAGGCATGTGAACCAACTCGGACTCGTTCAACGACTCACCCTTCGACTGCTGCTTGAACGCAATGACCGCATCCAGCCACTTGTAGAAGCGAGTCAACGGCAGAAAGAAGGCATCTTTAACCTCAGCCTTCAACTTCTTCATCGCGGCGACATCCTTCTTGTCAGGAACGCTCTTCTTGATTTTGTCCGAGGCCATGAGAAAGTGATCGAGGGCGTTGGGATTGGGTTCCTTCTTGCTCGCGGCAATCAGTTCACTTCTGAGAACAGTAGAAACGATCTGACGGGCAGACCAGTTCCTATCTACCTTCCAGGGCATCCCACGCACTTTAGGAGCGCCAGCCTCGTTCAAGCTTTCAGCTTTGCTACCTGCAAGCGACTTAGCTTTGCTCATCCCAACCTTACCCAAGTGTGTAACTTTGCGAGGGTCAGTAATGCCAAGCGCGGTTGCAGTTTTAACAAGCCAACCCCAACCTTTAGGATTACGAAGTTTCGCCTTGAGAATTTTGGTTCCAAGATTATTCATCTTAGGAATCAATTTACTCTTCACCTCTGCATCAGAGAAAAAAGCGTTGCCGTCAATTTCATGGAAATTCTTCCCAAAAGTCCCACGATATTTCTTTGCAGCTTCTTGGACAGCATGCCACCCATCAACTACAGCTTTTTCAGGCAAAGTTCTATCACGGGTCTGGTTTCGTTTCTTAGCAACATCTAAACTTGTGTTGATAAGTACCATAGAAGTGTCATACCCTAGAGACTCTAACCGCTTACGCAATTTAAGGATCTCCGCAGGTCTCTTAGATGTACCTTCTACTACTACCCCAAGGCGCTCATTAGACAAAGAGTTAAGTTTAGCTGCGGTCACAGCCTTAGCTTTTGGTCGCAACTCGCCTTGCGCCTTAGCTCCGCCTACCTGAGTCTTCAAACTCAACCCAGCCTGTGCCATCAACCTCTCAAACTGATTATCTGAATTAACAACTTTCACACCCGTCCCCGCAAAGAGCTTATTCGTATAGAAGCTTTTGCCAGAACCGGGGCCACCTGCTATGAAGACAGCTTTCAGAATGTGCGGATCGTAAAGACCTTCAGTGATCTCTTGAACTTGCGCTTCAGTTAGACTCTCTTGCTTTTCAGAAAGCACTAGAACGCCTTTCAAGAGCTTGCTGCTTAGGAAGCTTTTCAGCGCTTCGGGGCTTGCAAATTGGGCAAAGTAATGATAGCCGTCATCAAAGACTGCCCTCACCACCTTCCCTTTATGTGTCACTACGATTCTTTTAATCTTTGTCGTGTTAGCTTTCTTTATGAACCAGCCTAAATTCTTTACTTTCTTTTTATCTCCTGAAGGAGAAACTACCCAAGCATCTCCAGTCTGGCCTACGGGCAAAGGCTTCTTAACACTCCACGGGCTACCTCCTTTCTTGCCTTCAGACTTCCGAAGGTTGCTCCACATTTTAGCAAGGAGACTTCGGTTTCTGTCATCTTTAAGTTTGTTCAGGAACTTAACGACCTTGCCGTGAAACTTGTAAGTTGAATCACTTGGCTTGAACCCAACCTTTTGCAGCATCGACTTGAAGCTGATAGTAGCAGCTTCTTTCTTACTACCTTTCTTCAGCAGCTTGAACGCCGTGTTTGCCATCTTGAGTAACGGCATCTTGACATAAGTTTCCCGATTCTTCGGGTCTTTCAAGTTGTCGTACACCGTGAGAACCGCATGAGCTGTAGTGACATCAACCGAAACCTTTTTACCTGTTGCAGGGTCAGGTACTTTAGCGAATTGATGGTGCTTAACGATTTTACGAAGCATCGTGATTACGGGAGGATCTTGATTACCTCCTCCTTCTTTCTTACCACCTTTAGCTCGCCGGATCTGATTCTTGAGTGCCTTAACCAAGTCTCGCGGGTTATCACCACTAGCCTCTTTACCAGATGCTTGTTCTGAAAGATGCCAAGCCCACTTACCTGTTTTGAGAAACACCATTGCAGCAGCTTGCTGCTTAGGGTCAGACACTTTCTTGTAAGAGTGTCGCAACGTAAACTTGCCGTGCATGTCACTTACTGGTGTAGTATGGCTGTACTTGAATCCAGCTTGACCAAACAGTTTATGGTAAGGATGCTTCTGAAAATCTGGGTGCATCCCCTGTCCTGAGCTGTTAGGGTTTTTAATACCCATCTTCAAAGCTCGCTTAGGACTCTCAACTATCTCTTGCGGTTGATCTTCTGAAAGGTTTCGATTATCTAAGTGAGCTGTTCGACTTCCTAAGATGCCGAGTGATCTTAATTGTTCTGGGGATTTAGTCATGTTACAGCTCGTTAGTATTTTGCCATCTTTTTCAACTCAGCCTTTACGCGCTTGGCTACTTCCCCACGCCATGACCCGGCGTTTGACAAGAAGTAGTTCACGATAGACTTGGCAGTATCGTAGATGTAGGTGTCGTTAATGGAGTTGAGTGTCGCCATTGCTGCTAGGTAAGGTTTAGCTTCGTAGGTCACTTTCTTCCAATCTGATTGGATCTCATGTGCGATGGCGTAGAGAGGACGTTGAGCAGCTTCCTCTTTAGGTGGGTTATGAGACTTCCTTTCATGCAGGATCAACCGAGCAGTAGTTTCTGAAGTTGTTTCTTGCTTTTTCATTATGTTATTTCAATTGATCTAGTTCTTTAGACCACTTCTCTACGGCAGAAATTATCTTCCTGATTTTCATTGATCGGGGCTTGTCTCGTTCAACTTCCCCACCCGAGGAACTTTTCTTTTTACCTTCAGCAGTCTTCAATCTTTTAGCTTTGTTATGCACCTGATTGATAGCCTTCACCAAACTCGCCATATCTGTAGTTGGATTGTATGACTGGGGAGGTCTAGGTCTTCTCGCAGCTTCTTCTTTAGACGAGTCATCACCGTCTTCTTCGTCATCAGCTTTACCACCACCCTTCTTAAAAGGAGGAGCTTTCTTGCCGCCGAAGTTGTCAGAATTTTCATCCTTGTCTTCATCGTCCTTCTTCTTTGTGAAGTCCGAATCTTCTGCGCCATCGTGGGCATCATTGCCTTTCTTGAAAGGCGCTGCTTTCTTGCCACCAAAGTTATCTGAGTTTTCGTCTTTCTCTCCTCGCAGCTTTCTTACGTTTGTTTCGTAAGCAGTTCTGGAGATGTTAGCGGATCGGGAACGCTCAGGCGACTGCTGACTTTCGTGCAGGATCAACCGAGCAGTAGTTTCTGAAGTTGTTTCTTTCTTTGCCATTGGTCTAGCCTATGCGTATCTAAATTCTTGGTTATCGTATGCCTTCTTAGACATGATGGAGAGTAAACCTTGCTTACTCCTCGGAACTTTTAATTGTTCGATAGCTTTCTTCTTTGCAGCGTACAAGCTATCGGCTTTGATGACGTATTTCTTCTTGTTATAGAAAGCATAGAACTCTACGTCACTGCCCTCGGCTTTCATCAAGCCAGCTTTCTTATGAAGCTGTTGCAGAATTGCTTTCACGTCATTTTCAGACTGACCAGCTTGTGTTCTCAACCCTTTAATGAATCGTTGCCTCGAAGCTTTCAAGCCACCATCTGATGCAGTCTTCTCTTTGTCCGTAGGGCGAAACTCATGAGTCATCCCCCGCTGCTCCTTGTAGTAGTAATAAGCACCCGCCTTCGGATGAGCAACTAGCCCAATTACTTTAACCCCTGGATCAGTTGTAGTGATTGCAACGTGCTTTTCTTGACCAGCTTCTTTCTTAGCTTTGCCATAGTCTTCAAAAGATTTTCCAGAGTCTAACTTACGCGCCATGTTTGCTTTGATACCACCGCTTAGTTTCTTAGGATCGACCATAGCAGCACTAGAAAGATTAAAGCCCTTGAAGGATGCCTTCTTCGACTTGTTCCGATCAAGACTGTACAGGATACCCGCAGCGTGACCATTGCTTTGAATGCCCATCACAAACAGCACAGTGTCAGGATCAGATCCACCTCTAGTCGATAGCGCGTAAAACTTACCTACTGCCATGTTCTTAGAAGTCACTTTGGATCTGAACTTCAAGTCCTCTGATCCTGCGGATTCTGTCTTCACTTCTTTAGGAAGCGACTTGAACTCTACTGGGTCAGGTTCCTTACCTTCAGTTACCAACAGCCTTGAAGCTGTGTCGAATGTTGATTCTTTTTTCATGATTACGCGGCTTTAAGGAGGGAATGAATGTGTCCGATAGAGCCAAACAGATTGGACTTCATTGGGTCAGGTTGCTCAGCAGCAATTCGCCTTAGTGTCGCTAGAGCGGTCTCTACTCTAATCGTCACAGACTTAACGTGCTTCTCAATGGTGTGGGCTATGTCCCAACCGAAGAGTGCATCTAAGCTATGAATCGGGCCACTGAACAAATGCAACGAAACTACGTCCAACCGGAATAAGAAATCCATTACAGTCTTCTTTGTAATCTTGGAAGACTTCTTGAGCTTCTGCAACTCTTCAGCCGCGCCTTGTTTACCTAGCGATGTTTTCGCTGCTAGGTTCAACAGCTTAGCTGTATTAGCTCCACCCTTCAGAACAGTCTGAAGTAAGCCCGGAGCTTTCTTTGTCTTTACTCCCTGTCGAACTAGGAAAGCCTTCAACGATCTAAGGTTGACGGCTTCCGTTAGGTTGTCTGAGCCTAACTGTTGAAAGACGTACAAGCCTTCAAGCAAGTTAGCAGCATCATCAGTAATGGGTGTGGCGCTCTCCGTTTGGAAGAACGCTTTTCTAGCTACCCCGCTCACGCTTTCGTTTAGATGTGTCATGCTTTATTTTCTCTTAGGCGGTGGTTTAGATAACCACCACATTGCTCCACCGTCCTGTTTGTTACGTTGGAAATTCCAACCCAGCTTACTAGCGAATTTTTTAGCCATAAGGTTATACAGCTTCATTCTGGATGCGCCCTTCCCCGAAAAACTAATAGTCCCTATTTTTGGTTGAGCTTTGAGTATCTTCTTTGCTGCATCAATTACTGTAGCGAAGACTCTAGACGGGGACGCCACACCAGCAATCGCACCGTATCTACTCTTAGACGCTCGCCAATTAGTATCATCCTTATCAGTTGTCCACGGAACACTAAACGAAATGTCCATACGACTTCCTGGACGGGCATCATAGTCAGCATCAATAATGGCAACCCTATCAGTATCCTTCAACGGCACTCTAAACCTGATGGATGGGAACTTGCTCGAAAATTTATCTTCTACATCGTAGTCATAAGGCTTATCAAACAGCTCAGTCATTGGAGCTGAGTATGGCTTAGATTGTGGAACCGTTGCTTTCTTTGCAAGATCCCTAGCTGCTGCAAAAGTTTCTAACCTCTTCTCACTTTTGATAGCGACAAAGGGAGCCTTCGGTTTGTGCTGCGAGATTCGCGCCCAACCTGCTGTGTTCTTCGCCTTGACATTCACGCGCACCGCGATGGTCGCGTAAAGCTTGCCCTTCGATTTGAGATGGATCTTCTGGAGAGCCGCCTTGTCATCTGTGACCCACTCGACGGTGTACCGGGCCAGCCGGGACACGCTCCAGTTCTTCCCCTTCAGCACGTCCTGAGCGAGCTTCTTATCGCCCTTGCTGGCCGCTTTCATCACGGCCTTCTCGATCTTCGCGTCACGGGGTTTGAGCCAGTAGACCTTACTAAAACCAACGTCACGGAGCCTCCGGCGAATCATCGCCTCTACCTGTGTGTCATTCTTGCCGGATAGGTCTTTCAGGAAGACCTTCTTCCAAAAATCGGTACTGGTGAAAAGTGTCCTAGCCGTATGTACCTTCAGGTTTACTAACGCGCCATCAGGAAGATTTTTCCACTTCAGGCCGCGAGGTGCGAAATCCCAGAGTGCGCCGCCTTTCCCGCGCAGTCCGTTCTCTTTGAATTTGAGTCCTACTAAAGTCAGACACTTAGCGAAAGCTATTTCAAAAGACTTCCCCAAACCTCCGGCGTCTTCATCGAACTCTGATTCCAGTAAAGGGGAAAGTGAAATCGGTAGGGGGCTAAAGCCTTTCATTGGTTAAACTCTATCTATCATCCGAACCTTTTCACCAGTCTCAGTATCGTAGTAGTGCATCCATGCTAGGTTTGTTCTAGCTTTGATTACAGCACATGCTTCACTCGCTGTCTTACCAGTAAGCTCGGCTATTACTTCACTTGCTTTTTCAGGTTCGAGAATGAAATCTGGATGGTGTAAGCGGAACACTTTGACACCGTATGTTTCTTCGTAGGCTTTCAAGCAGCGTTCTAGATTTTTACGTCTCTGCTCGGTAGCTTTGAATGCTTCTGCGTAATCCGCATTAGCTTGCATGGTTCCGATACCGCACCACGCATGAGTATTTTGTACATCGTCGCGCTTTAAGTAAACGATTCTCTTTGGCACAACACCAAAACGCATCCACCAAGGTAATGTAATTGACCACCGTGGGTCTTTAACCATGTGCGGAAGTTTAGGGCCAAGACTCTGAATAGCTTCGATGCTCTCCGGTTTTGGCAACGCTCGGTACATGGTGTGTTCCCAACCTTCAGGCATGGCACAGATTTGCCACTTGAAGGGTTGGTAAATTTCTTGAATCAATTTGTCATTCAATCTTGTGAGGTGACAATACTCTGAACCATTAGGGCTTTTACCTAACGGGCCATCATCAATATTGACTCCAAGATCCTGTAAGGATTCAATGAAGAGCGTAGTTCCGCATCTTCCTTGGCCTACTACCCAAGTGTCGTTACTTGCCATTGTTTTGTCCTTTACTCAGCCTTTCCGTAAACAGCTCTTTCAAGAGCTAGGATTCTTTCGTGATGTTTCGCGTCTGAGATTAGAAGTAAGTTAGTAGACTTCTCTACAATCTGCGTGTCTTCTCTGACGTTATCAGCAAACTGGTCATGGTCGGCTCTACGCCATCTATCCCCAGCCGTTTCAAAATCGCGATCTTGCATAATGTCTACTTCCCCGTCTAATCGGCGGAAGTCTGCATTGATCCCTCCAGAAACTAAAGCACCTAATGCTAGTAATACCGTTGCCGAAGATAAGAACACAGGCCAGTTTGCTTTCTGGTCGTTTGTTCTTGACTCAGCAATTTTATTGAAGCCTGTTCTGACCTCACTATTAAGAGACAGCACTACGTCTCTTAGTTGCCCAACTTCTCTCCCTAATGATTCTTGACCAGCCTCTAACGCTGCTTGGCCTTGTTCTAGAGCCGAAATCCGGCTTCTGTGGTTATTTGCTTCAGAGCTTTCAGACATGACTACAGAAAATGGATCTCTCTTACTTTTGTTTTTCAGGGATTTTTTACGGTGGTTGTGATTAGGCATGACTTACCAGGACAGGTTGGTTAAGACATCGTTAGCACAGTTGGAGTGGGCTAACCGAGTCGTAAGAAACCTCTTAATAGGATGGGCGCACCTATTAAAGATGCGCCCTGGGGTAAGGAATTACTTCGACGGGCTACTTTCGTCCGAGACCGAATTTTCGGCACTGAACAAAGTGTTCGAGCTAGTAACGCCTCTTGTGCGAGAACCCAAATAAGTATTCATTGCACCTTTAGTAGCGCAACGCATATTTGAATACCCTTCCTGGTCAGTTGTAAATCGTAGAGTGTTACCCTTTGGAATGTGTAATGCTTCTACAACTTGCTCAACATCGTGTCCTGCTCCGGCGTACATGATCGTCCCGCTGCGAGCATCACTAAGTCTTCCTTACAGTCAATATCTACCTCAGCAAGGGGAGCTGTGAAGCCATTGCTCGCAATGGATAGACGGAGATATCGCTGAATCTCAATCTCCATTGCCCTTCCGACAAAAGCATATAGGGTCAAGGTCATGCTTTTGTCCCAACAATGTGGTATTCGCCAAGGCGTCCTGGCGCGCCATCGCGCTTTTCGAGCTTCCAGCGATGACCACGACGGCGAATCAACTTGATTTCGACATCTTCAAAACCAGCGGTGCGCATTAGTGCCGCAGTGTGTTCTTGGGTTTCAAGGTAAACTCCATATAGAGCAGCGTCTGAAACGACCCAATGAACAGGAGCCCCGGCCTTCATCACACGATGCATTTCAACAATTACTTCCTGAATCTGGCGGTAATAGGGATAGACCAAGTAATCATAATCTTTCTTTCCTTTCCTTACAGCTCTTTGTCCTTCAAGGTCAGTCACAAGTGGATCGAGATCCTTGACAAGATAATTCGGCAACAGAGCGCGGCATTCTGTCTGGTATTCCAAGGTTTTTTTCCCTTTTAGAGAAGTCGTAGTGTTCGTGATCTGAGTTGACCTGACCAAATCAGTAATCTCCGACCAAGAGCTAGCCCAACCCAACAAATACAACTGCATCCGGGTCATCTCTGCGAAATCGAAATTATTCAGGTAGGGCGGCGAAGTCACGACTGCTGCAATGCTATTTTCCTCAATGTCGTGCATACTGGTTGAGGATTGGGGAATTATTCGAGCTTGAGTGCCATGGTTCAATGACCTGTAATCAGCAGATGAAATGTCCTCACGAAACACATGCAGTGACTTGGATAGTGCCTCAG